>Ga0079224_100004503_pt1 | contig 18051 bp, 10 predicted proteins | sample Stecom2015_FD_80414 | JGI IMG/M metagenome (GOLD analysis project Ga0079224, IMG submission 80414) | Agricultural soil microbial communities from Utah to study Nitrogen management - Steer compost 2015 | ecosystem: Environmental > Terrestrial > Soil > Agricultural land | place: USA: Utah...
AAGACCTCTAATAAAACATTCCGCCCTGTAGGGGCGGCACAATTTCATGCCTTGCCATGTGGACATGCTCTCTGCTCCCCAGCGCTTCTATCGTTACAGAAAAGACCACAGCCAGGTAGGGACACCTGCGGACAGTAGGACGGCCATTTTGGCTGTCGAGTTTCGACGGGCATCCTTTCCCGTCGAATAACGCGTGGACCAAACCTCCGACAGGGCGGGGACGCCTGTCGGTACGTAACAGGCAAGATGCCTGTCCTACTGCTGTCGCACAAGCATCGGGCGGGAAAGGATGCCCGCGGTCCCAGAGATTACCGAGCGCTGGAAGCGCAAGGTGAACAAAGCTGAAGCGAGCGTCAGCTCCCCGGAGGCCGCAACCGAAGCAGGGTCAATATCCGGAGAGGAGTTAATGTCGAGCTCCTAACGGCTGGATCCTTCCTTAAGTAGCTTTTCCAGTTCCCTTTCGCGCCAGGCCTGAGCGCGGCCTTCTGTCGCCTTCCGGACCTCGGTTACCAGACTCGGAGAGACTGGACTGGCCTGATGCCCCCACTCCCGGCGGATATAGGTGAGGATTGCCGCTATCCGTTCGTCGTTCAGCCCTCGCAAGGGGGGCATGGAAGGATAACCGGGGGTGCCTTCCTTACCCTGCAAAACGATCATGGCCAGAAACTTTGGAGGTCCATTCACCCATGTCGAGTTGACCAGTGGAGGAGCAAAACCAGCCATTCCCTTGCCGCTCTCGAGGTGACAACCCGCACAGATCGCCTTAAACTCGCGTTCACCGACCTCAAATCGCCGCTGTTCTTCTTCCGTCAGAGGTCGAATCGGCTCCTGGGCATCTGAGGAAACTCGACTGCCTTGAAGCCGGTCTCGTATTAAAGACGCGTAGCCGGCGACTTCCCGGTCGGATGATTGGCTGAGACTCGAGAATAACTCTGGGGAAAGAACGGACGGGTGCGCTCCCCCACTCGCTCCAGATTCGTTGCCCTTCGTGGTGTCTGCTAGTGCCTGCTCGATACCCCTTAAAAAAGCCAGTCGCTTCCAGCCCGGTTGTTGGGCTTTGTCCTCAATCAAACTTAAGAGATGATGAACCTCTTCCGGATCATTGTCTCGCATCGAAATGGCAGTGAGCATCTCAATGAGTTCAGCATCTCCCGGTCGCTCCTCGCTCCAGTTTTTATCCGAGAGTATAACAGCCAATACCTCCCCCTCATTGCCGCTCAGTCCCCGAAGACTCTTTACGAGGTTTTCCAGCTTTTCTCGCGAGTGCGTCGAGGGAGATTGCGGTTGCTCCTGTCTACCTAAAAGATTTCTCTCTACTGACAGGAAGCCAATTAGTATCGCCAACGACAGAATTACTACAGCAACCCAAGCAGTTGCAGTTTGCTTTTTGCCTTCCGAGTTTTTCTCAATATTCATGTGTCTTACTGCTGATGAAAAGGCTGTCCGAAGAGGTCTCTAATCTCTAAATTCAAGGAGATAAGCCACGATGTCACTGAGTTCCTGTGGTGTGGCGATCAAGCCGTCAGGCATGGGGGAAAGCTCCGTAGTCTTACGATCGATAACCTCTTCTTTTGCGATTGTCTTGCGGCTGGTATCAGGAACAACCAGTACAATCTGATCGGCAGTCTCCGCCACAACCAGCCCGCTTACTTCCTCTCCGCTTCGCGTTTTAAGTCGGGTTTGACGAAAGAGTGGAGAAACTCGACGACTCGGCAACAGGATGGATTCCGCCAATTGAATTGTGCTAAAGCGCTTTCCCGCCCCGGCCAGGCTTGGACCGACACTCGCCACGCTCTCTGAGGTAAGACTATGACAGCGCCCACAAGCCAAGCTTTCAAAGAGCTCTTGACCTCTCTCTGCATTTCCCTGAGTCGCTAGACGTTCCCAGTTCACCTCCTGAAAAGCCTCGGGTAGGTCTGTTGAGTACGTCGATTCACGCCCATCCGCGACACGCTCGGCAAGCAGATTGCCTTCCATCTTCTCGGGAAGATGAACGGCCACAGGTTCGAGTGCCTTGTAGTTCACATAAAGACCGCTGTCCCCTGTACGGTTCTGGACTCGAATAAGGAAGTGATTGCTACCCGGCTGCAGCTGAAGGGTGACCATATCATTGTAAACGACAGCCGGTCGCTCGACATCGTTTTCCCAAACGAGGTTTCCGTTATGCCAGACTTTGACTCCGTCATTTGAGCCGACAAAAAACATGATCGTTTGGGCGGTCCCACTTTCAAGGACAAAGTAGCCGTAATAAGATGCGCTGTCCATGGAGCCGAGCGTTTTTCCAAAATCCAGGTATCCTCCCTCGACTCTCTTCCATGACAGCTCACTCACGCCTGTGGAGTAGACCTCAGCCAGGTCCACCGGGCGGAGTTCCGGATCATGCGGCGTGTCGAAACCCTTTGAGCCGTCATCGAAAGGTCCTACGGCCCAGCTTTCCGGCACAGCCTTCAAAAAGCTGAGGGGTGCTCCTTCCAGCCGGTTCTGATCAAGCTCCTTGACGACTCTGGCAACGATGGGCTCACTTCTTGGATCATTCAGCAGGGACAGGAAGTAAGCAGATTGTCGGCGAACCGGTTCGTTGCGGTCATCAACCATTCTGACGAGCAAGCGAAACAACTGCTCCTGCTCTGGCGTTCGGCTTCCTGCGTTCCAGTGCTCAGCAATCGTGAACTTCCCTGTCCGACCCAGTGTGGTAAGGTCCACAGTGGCATCAGCATATTCGATGACATTTGCAGACTCGGGAAAGGGATCGAGAGGAAGCTCGGGCGACAGCTTGGCGGTCGGATCCGGCAGCGTCAGGCGAAACCCGGTCGCCAGGACGGCCGCAAGGCGAGTTCGTGCATCATCAGAGCGGGACAATTCTTCCAGGAAGAAGAGGGTGGCTCGCTTGGCCAGCAGCAGGGTTGCCGGCTGTCGCAAGTAACTGTCACTGGAGCGTGCCGGACCCGTTACGACGCTCTCTGGGACCGGGCCCTCAAAGTCAAACAGAGCGGTCATAGCAACGTGCTGGACTCGCGAGTCCGGGTCGCTCAGGGCCCTAATGAACACCCCCTCAGTAGCCTCCAGCCGCGGAAACTCGGATAAGACTTTAAGCACTTGAATCCGAAGGCGTTCATCCTCGTCGAGAGACCATTCGTGAAGGACACGGCTCGCTTGCGCGGATCCGTCGGCACCTGCTATCCATGGTAAGTGGAAAACGGCCGGATCATCGCGTGACAGATTCAACAAACGTTCGATTGCTTCCTGGTGAAGGTTGCTTCCTCTCCGAAGAATTTCGATGTGGGCATTGTAGCGACGGTGCCATGAAGGATTCGACAGTTCTTCCCAGAGTTTTTCAGCGTCGACCGATGCGGCATCGTATCCGTCAAATGGATGATCGGAAGGATCGTCAATCGAGGTGATCATGACCAGATCAGCATCGTACAAAGGAGAGCCTTCAAGGTGTTCCATCTGGCCAATCGTCAGGAATACCCTTCCCCCACGTCCGACCGCCAGACCTAATGGCCTCGAAACATCCTTTCCTAGCAGGAACGTCTCTTCATCAGCCTGATAACTGGCGCCATGTGGCTCGAGAGGGTGTCGAGATACCAGCCTCTGTACCCATCGGGATAGCAGCAGGTTATCCCTGAAACGCTCGGGGAGAAACGTCTCATTGTAGTAAGCCACGTCAACTGGGGCGTCTCTGCCGAGTCCTGGGTAGACCGTTTCCAGGAGGTCGGCACGATCGGGATCCTTTTCAGGCATCCATCCGCGCGGCCATCCGAAATAGGAATTACGAGTCACATGGAGTAAACGAGCCGGAGCATAGCGCGAGGGCATGGCTTCCCTGTCATTGTCATTACTAAACAAATTCCATTGTGAATCGAACGCCAGCCCAAAATGGTTAAACGAGCCAGTCGAGTAAACTTGTAATCGGCTTCCATCAGGCCTGCAGCGGAGTACTGCACCTACACCCGTATAGGGTGTGGGAGTCGCTTCTGGTCCACTGAATAGCGTCCAGTGACCCCAGTGATCGGCACGGGCGAAGTCGCCATAGTGTTGGAGAGCATCACCCATGGTGATATAAAGATCCCCTTCCGGTCCCCAGGCCAAGCCGTGAAAGCCTAATTGAATGTGCCCCAGCGGCTGCCCCCAGACAATTCTGACAGGTTCTAGCCCTTGCCTCTTGACGGCGCCGTCGCGGATGAGATACACGGCGCTGGCAGTCGCGACATAGAGATCGTGCCCCCGCACCGCCACGTCAAAGACCCAGCTCTCGGAGGGAAAGCGATAGATTTCCTGACGTGGGTGGTATCCTCCGCTTACATTGGGCTCATAGACAAAGAGCCGCTCCCGACCTCCCACGAAGATTCGACCGGCGGTATCAAGGCAGAGACCAATCAAGGATTCCTGAGGCACCTGATCGATCAAGACCACTTTCAGTTCAGCATCTCCGGGTTCATACGGAAATACTTGCTCCGGAGGGTTAGTCGTACAAGAGGTTGCGGCCAGGACGGAGAACGACCCAAAAACGCCAAATAAGCAAAGGCGGAGGATGTCCCGGAGTACCGCCACGCTAATTCGGGCACTCCAAACTTGAATGATCATTGGGCTACTAAGAACTCGAGCAGATCGTTGATCTCTCTGGGTGAAAGAATCTTATCAAAACCGGTCGGCATGACCGACCCGTTCGAGCCCTTTACAGCAACAACATCGTTCTTGAAAATACGAACTTCACCCAGATCTTTCGTTCGGATGTAGACTCTATCACCATCCTCACGGGCAATTAGGCCGGTGACAACCTGACCCTGACGAGTCGTCACCTGGTAAGATCGATAACCTGGTAAAACCTCACTGTCGGGAAAAATCAGCTTTTCAAGTGTCCTTCGAGTTCCTCTACGCCTCCCGACATTGGCCAAATCGGGACCGACCGTGCCTCCTTTACCACCGATTGCATGGCACGTGTAACAGCCAGCTTCAGCGGAATAGAAGATCTTCTCACCCGCTTCGACATCTCCCTTCGTTACCTCCATTTCAGTGAAAAGCTGTACTAGATGGCCCTTCTCTCTCTGATGGGTTGCAGCACGCTTCTGGTAGAGGGGCGCAGCGGCACTCTGGACACTGGCTGGAAAGCCCTGCAGGGCATATTCGAGATTGGTCGTACTCAGAGCATCTGCACCTTCGGAACGAAGCAACGCGTTAACCAGGGCCATTCCCACTTTTTCGTCTTGATGACCTGCAAAAGCGGGGACCAGCAAAGGGACTTCCAGGGCACTACCAGAGCCGATCAGATCGGCCACGATCGACAGTTGTTCGGAGGAAAGCTTTGAGGCTCCCAGGGCTTCGGCAGCTACGATGCGCAGAAGTGGTTGAACCGTTGGCTGAAGTTGATCCGTGAGGAGCCGGAAATGCTCGGTAGCGAGCTCGGGGCTTCGCGAGGCAAAAACGGATACCGCATTGACCCTCAGCTCTTCGGGTAAACTCGAATTCTGAGCCAGTTCCCTTAATTGCTCATCCAATACGCTCACGCGATGGCTTCGAATAACATAGACGGCTTCTTTTTGAAGCTGCGCATCCCCACTTTTCAGAGCCATCGAGAGACCATCGAGCCAAGCCTGGGGCAACTGATCCTCCGGCGTTCGGGCAATCGCCCGGAGGACCGTTAATTTGGACGGCGAAGCTCCTGAAGCGGCTAATGATTCAGCGACTAGCATCTGAACTTTCTCGTTATTCCCGAAGGTTTGCATCACACCAGCGATAATTCGCTTCTGGGAATCATCCAGACTTCCACTCTTCAGCCACCCGGAAACCGTTTCCAGAATTATATCGAGCTCGCCTTCACGACGATTGATGAGTTCCGCCCCTGCCGCCAGCAGGTCAGGATCTTCGGTATCTAAGATCGAGAGTACTTCCTGCCACGAAAGAGGACGATCACCGATATGCGTGTAGGAATTGATCGGCACCCGTTCGCCATCCAGAAAGATTTCGGTCTCATAGTTGACCGGCGGGGGCGTCGCAGCTTGCTGCCCTAAAGACGCCACTTGAGCAGGTCCGGGCGGAGGACCCTTCCTCATCTGATCAAGAGCCAGTAGCGCCGCTCTCCGCACCTTCGGATTGGGATCTGCAAGAGCGACTTGGGTCGCCTCCCTGTCCGCGATCTGGATTAGCGCATAGATCAACGCATGTTCCAGGAAGTGATCGTTAACGCCGCGACGAAGACTTTCCAGGATCGATGGAACTGCCTCAGCTCGACCGAGAAGAGCCAATCCTTCAGCCGCTTTCAACCGAAGCCTTGCATCCTCTCCGTCTACTACGATTTGCTGGAGCGTACTGAGAGCATCCTGGTCGCGCTCCACACCCACGGAATGAACGGCGGCGTAGCGGACACCAAAATCCTTATCCTTTAGCGCCTCCCGTATGGCCGCCTTGGCTTCCGGCGTACCAATTCGGGAAAGCGCCCAAAGAGCGTTACGGCGCACTTCGGCTGGGAGAGCCTCTCCCGGAGAACGCTGCCCATCCTTTTCCAAGGTGGCAACCAAATCAGAGACTGCACTCGTACCGATTCTAACCAGTTGTGCGACTGACCGATCCCGCACCTTGGGCCGAGAATCACCCAGCAAATTCACGAGCTCTCGTGGTTCCATCTCAGCCATGGGCAGCGATGCGCCCCAGGGATCCTCAACCTTCGGGGCATCTTTCCTTCTCACGCGGTAAATCCAGCCCGTCGCCTCCTCTTTGGGATTCACTCCCGCTGTCGGGCACCCGTAAGTGAACCAAGCTCCCATATCCAGCACGATTAGACTGCCGTCTGCATCCTCCAGGACATCAGTGGGGTGGAAATCCAGATCAGTGGAGATCAAGAAGTTTTTGTTTTCGGCCTTGAAGGTAGCTCCTTCCTGGGTCAGGACGTGCTGCTGCAGTCGTTTCACGTTAAAGTGCGTGGTCAGCAAGGTGTTCTTGAACTCAGGGCCGAAGTGATCGGTCTGGACGGTAGCAAATCCGCAGAGAGCAGCAGGAAATGCGGGACTGAACTGGGTCGCAAAGCCTAGTAGCCTGCCTGTGTAGGCAAACTCGCCTACCGAGGGATGACGGGCCTGCGGGTAAACACCCCCCAGCACATAATGAATGATCGCATCACCCTCCCACTGGTCCATCGTTCCGAAAAGGTCGCCGTCGGCGGTCCAGGTAATCTCTACTGGATTGTCGAAGCCACCGCCGGCCAGTCGCTCGATTTGGCTTCCGTCAAATCGGCTCCTCCACAATCGGGAGGCCATTCCTTCCAGATATTCCCCTTCCTTCGTATGAATCTTGTAGCCGTGCCGACCTTCGGTCCAATACATCCATCCGTCCGGTCCCAAGAATGGCCCGTGGATGTCGCAACCGTTTCCGGTAAATCCGAATTTCCCGATCAGGACTTCCTTCTTGTCGGCTACTCCATCTCCAGACGTATCCTCCAGACGCCAGATGGCCGGATGAGAAGCCACGTAAACGGCTCCTTCATGCCACAGAACACCTTGTGGGAAGACCAGTCCATCCGCAAAGACCACACTCTTGTCGAATTGCCCGTCTTGATCGGTGTCTTCTAGTCGATAAATCTTTCCCAACTTGAGAGGATAAATCTCGGGTCCGCTGATGTTCTGTCCTGTTCCTGCGGCAACGTAAAGCCTTCCCTGGTCATCAAAATCAGCGAATAGCGGGTACTTCACCAGAGAGGGTCCGGCAATTTTCTCTACCACGACTCCCTCAGGAACTTGAAAAGTCTGATCCTCTCCAGACTGAAAGAGGCCTAAGCCGACCAATGGAATAGCCCCCATTAGCACGATGCGGATTGTAAGGGACGACAGTGCGTACCCTCTGGTGCGGGTCTGGTCTCTTTTGTAAGTCTTCATCCTGATCTTTCCTTCTACGGCAAATCTTTTATAGACAATTAAAAAAATGTCGAAAGCCAAAAGACCGTTTACGAGCTACTCTGGGCTAAAAGATTAAATTGACTCTAACCCTCGACCGTCGGCAGAGTCAACAACAAAATCCCGGACTTTCCCTTATCTAGGGCAATTGCGGCATAGCGATTACATTTTCTAGAGACCGGAAGCAACTTCTTGTGTCCTTGATTGATCTGCCATCGAACTGCAAGCTCCACGCATTCGAATTTCTTTTATTTTTATCTAAAGAGTGTATTCATAGGTTCACTCGGGCGTGCCTTATTGGTCGTGAAAATTTCTTTTTGGTGACTGGTGTTTTCCTGCAGCAAAGCCAACCCTTTAGGCATCAACCGTTGGGGTCAAAAACACGCTGAGCGAGCGTTCAGGAAGGGTCAGAAGACAGCAGCGCGAAAACCATCAATGTTGCTGGTATCACGGGATCGTGCAGGACGCCACCGCCGCTTACCATGACGGCTACGTACTGCCTCCCATCTTTGCCGAGATAAGTAATGGGCACCGCCCGGGCGGCCGCGCCAAGTTTTGTTACCCACAGCTCACGTCCGGTTCGCGAGTCGAAGGCGCGAAATCGCCCGTCCACCGTTCCACCTACAAACACAAGACCGCCCGCAGTTGCCATGGATCCCCCGATGTTTAGGGCTCCTGTCTTCGGCACACCCTTCTCTTCCAATTCGTCAAAGGAGCCCAGTGGGACTCTCCAAACGATGTCTCCGCTGTTGACATCGACAGCTATTAGCTCGCCCCAAGGAGGTTCCTGGCAGGGCCATAGCTTTTCCTTGTCCCAAAACCTGCCAAGTCGGGCATAGCCAATGCCTTTCAGGTAGCTGTGAAGATCAGGAATCTGTTGGCCTGTAGGTTCGCCTTTTCCGTCGACGACGATCTGGAAGAACTCTCCAAGGTTCTGCGTGTTGACGAAGAGATAACCCAGTTCCGGATCAAAAGATGCGCCATGCCAGTTACTACCACCATTCGTTCCAGGGAAGATGAGACTGGGACTTTCTCCGAATGAAGAGTAAAGCCCACCCTCGTTCGAATTGCTGAATTCCTCGAGGATCTGACGGCAGTGCTCTTCGTGTTCTGGAGAGATCTTAGCCAGCTCTGCGGGACTGAATGATATTCGTGCCAGGGGCTCGGGTTTGACAGGAAATGGTTGGGTCGGCCAGGGGTGCTCACTCGCTAGGAAACCTTCCTGGCGAACCGGACGTTCCTCCACTCCGTAAATTGGTTCCCCAGTTACCCGATCGAGAAAGAACAGAAGCCCTTGCTTGGTCGTCTGGGCCACGGCCGGAATCTTCTTGTTTTCACGTTGGACATCGATTAGGACGGGGGCAGCCGACAGATCGTAATCCCAGAGATCGTGATGTGTCGTCTGAAAGTGCCACTTCACCTCTCCTGTTTCTGCATCTAGGGCCACAAGGGTACTTCCATAGAGATTATTCCCTTGGCGGTCGCCTCCCCAGTAGTCGTAGGTCACACTACCCACCGGCAAGTAGGCAATCCCGCTCTCAACGTCGACGGTAATAGTACCCCACACATTGGCGCCTGACCGATTTTTCCAGCTATCATCCGCCCAGCTTTCTGCGAGGATTTCGTCCGGAGGAAGCGTCGTATGGAATCTCCACATCATCTTGCCGGTTCGAGCGTCCCAGGCCCGAACGTCTCCTGCGGGGCCTAGGGCCGGACTTTCCTGAACGCGGGAGCCGGTGATTATTAGGTGTTTGTAGACGGCCGGGGCTGAAGTAACGGCGTAAACCGCATTCGGAAAGTTCTCAGTCATTCCGCGCTTCAGGTCGAGTACGCCATTTTCGGCAAAGCTCGCCACGGGTTCTCCGGTTTCAGCGCTCAGCGCCACTAGGAAGCCGTTACTGGTTCCGAAGATTATTGCCGGCGGAGCAGGATCATCCCCCGGCCAGTAGGCAAGACCACGAATTGCGGGTCGACCTAGCCGTTCATCAATTCTATACTTCCAGATTTCTCGCCCGGTCTCGGGTTCAAGGGCGACGGCGCGGTTAAAGGGAGTGGTGAGATACATCACGCCGTTGACGACAAGCGGCGTCACCTCTGATCTCCGAGAGCCCAGTCCTCCTCTTCCTCGACGGGCCATTGATAGCGGCGAGTCTTCTTCTGTCGCCCCATAGTGAAGGGATAGGTAGTTTATGACGGCTTCCCGTTGGGCCGGCGAGGCCTGGGCTCCATAGGTCACCATGTCCTCGACGACGCTTGCCCACTCTTCCTTCCTGTATCGCAACCGAGTCACGATTTCCGCGGGGTGACAACTCGTGCACACCTGTTCAAAGGTCTGCTTTCCCTCCCCAGTCGCCAGCTCTTCCGAGATATCCTCCCCGGTTTCGTAGGCTTGGGCGGTGTTATAGCTCCATGCTAAACGCAGCTGGGAAACGTTTTCAGTATTGATCTGATCGAGAGGAGAGTAACGCATCGCACCGGGATCATTTCCCCAGGAAGGCCACTCGCTGCCGAGCGGTGCGGCTTCGTCTCCCCTCACCCCACAGGAAGCAACTAGGAGGAGTATTAGAACGGTAATCGCAGGCAGGACGTGATGCATCTACTCAGCTCTCGAGATCGAGCTTCAGAATCCGAATTGCGTTGCCTCGGTAGATCTTATATTGCACCTCTTCCGGTAGGTTCATCCGATCGAGAATGGCAAACTGTGGAATCTCCTGGCCTGGAGCGAGATAATCGGTGCCGAAAAGTAAACGGTCCGCCCGTCGAATGACGAATTCCCGGGCAAAATCGGGATCTCGCGTCAAGGCGGTCTCTCCTCCGGGTTCTGAAAGATCGGCATACAAATTGGGGCATTCATCCATTAGCTTTTCAAGGGCACCTCCCGGGACGATCGGTTTTCCTCTGGGATAACTGGCAAATTCCTTGGGAGTAGCGTCGGCGGAAATAGAAGCCCAGAAGCCGGCCGCATGCCCAATGAACGGAAGATCGGGAAAAGCCAGGAGAGCCTGCCGGAGATGCGCCAATCCAGGCTGATCGATATTCCGAATATCGTCTAAATGGAAGAGGATTGGAAGATAGAGCTTCTGACAGGCTTCATAAAGCATCATCTGAACGGGGTGATCGAACGGAAGACCGACTTTGTGTTCGCCCAATCCCCTGGCACCCGCATCTTTGTAACGCTGGAGAACTTCGATGATCCCCTCTAGTCCGCTAATATGACCGTAGCGTGAACCAGGGACAGGTGGATGCGTGGATGCGGCGGTCTGGGCCGAACGCGGATCCACCGCACAAAAGGGGATGATCCGATCAGGAAAGCGACGATAGGCGGCGAGAGCGGCCTCTGTTGTTTGAACAATGGGAGCTGCCTCAGGCGAAACCAGCGGAAGAATACAGGCCTTTTCAATATAGTGGTCATCCATCCAGCGGACAAGTCCGTCAGCCGTAACTTCCTTACCCCAGTAGAAGGCGCCCAGATGCGTGTGGATGTCGATGTAATGATGCTTAGGAGGGCGGAAAGATGGCTCCTGTGCTCGCGTCAAAGCCAAAGTAGCGGCGCCCACAGCTGTGATCAGAAACTGCCGTCTGTTACCAGTTGCTTTCCTCGCGGATCTCACTGTCAACACTCCATCCCATCAATGCCTTGCGGCCAAAGCGGTTTCCACTTGTTCCGGTCTTCGACACTGGAGATGTGCCCACATTGCACTCATGGCCTTCCATTGTTTTGCTGCCAGGCGCTTCTTCATCATACGAATACCGCTTCTCGCACCTACCCTCACCATCTCAAGCGTAGACGGACCTCTGCCCTACGAGCGGTGGCCTGTTCTGCCGAAAACACTCCCACGGCACTCGAGATAGTGCCAACCTGTCCGGGTACTGAGATGTTGGCCGCTGGATTCAGAAAGTTCGGCTGATTAAAAAGATTAGTGAAGGCCGTAGAGAATTCCAAGTTGAATCGTTCTGTTAAAGCAAAGTTCTTCATGAAGTTTACGTTATGTGTATGCAGCCTCGGGCCTTCGAGAATATTCACGCCGCTATTCCCAAAACGCCCCGGGGGCGGCACCACAAATGCACCCGAATCAAACCAACGCGCTGTCGAACGCTGATCGTCCGGGAGATTGCCATCCGCTATTCGATCAGGCAATCCGCCAAAGCTATTGGTATTGGACGGGTCTGAACCGGAAAAGCTAGGTGAAAAGAACTGACCGCTATGAAGAAAGGTAACCCAGTAAAGCTGCCAGTTCCCAAGCACGTAATTGACCACCGGCGGAACGTCATTCAAATACCTCTGACCTTGTCCAAAAGGGAGTTGCCACATCAGGTTAACCACTCCGCGATGGTTAGGAGTGTAATCTACTCTGTTCCAGTGGATCGGGTCATACGGATTCTGAGTATTCAGGAAGTTCGCCATGTTGTGAGCCCAGGTCCAGTGGGCATCAAAGGTTACACTACCGACCTTCCGAATCGCTCTCACGATAAGGGCATCGTAGTTGATGGCTCCATCCCTGCGATCTATTACCGCATTGACAAACTCTGGATACGGCCGGCGCTCAGGAGAAAAAGGTATATTGCTGGGCTCAGGTTTATTGATATTGAGGGAGTAGTTCATACCACGAGCACGAGTGCCTACGTAGGAGACCCGAAATCCTGTGTCCCGGACTTGCTTCTCCAGGGTGACGTTGAATTGCTGAATGTAGCCATTTTTCACGTCCGGGCTGGTGCCAGAAATGCTCTGAGAGGCAATCGTTCCACTCCCCTCGGGAAATGGATTAGGAAACGCGAAGAGTGGTTGTCCGTCCTGGATCTCATTAAAAAATGTCTCGGCCAATTGGAAAGGTCCACCAGTGAAGAGTCCGTTGTAAGGACCAAGGGACTCCGTCATGATCCCATATCCGCCGCGAAGAACCAGATCATCCTTGATCCGGTAAGCCAGACCCAGTCGGGGGGCAAAATTCCCTTTGTCTGAGTTGGCTATGGCCTCCCCGGGTACTACCTTGATTGCACTCGGGTATAAAGGACTCACTGCACTCAGGGCTTCCTGAGGCACGATGACTTCGCTAGTAGCCGGATTCCAGTTAAATACGAGGTTATCCTCGTAAGACGGTGCGCCAAAATAGTCCCAACGAATTCCGTAATCTACCGTGAGTCTCGGACTGATCTTAAAAGAGTCGGTAATATAGAGACCCAGTTCGTAGGCTTTCCGTACTCGGTCGGTTAGAGGATCCAGGCGAGTGCTGCTAAAGGGTAATCCGAGGAGAAAGTCGGCATAAGGATAGCCGGTGAGTGAGCCATTGAAGTTGAAGCTTCCATAAGTACCGGCTGGAACCGGCGCGGTATCGTCGCGAAATGTTCGGAGCTCACCCCCAAATTTCAAGACATGTCTTTGGCTGGACCAGGTAGTCGAACTGGTGTAACCAAGGATGTTCTCGTCTTGTATACGGCCACCAAATCGTACCGTTATCGGAGAAAGACCGGTGATACTCATCTCCGGAAAACCCATGGCGCTCAAGCCCTTTCGATTAACACCCTGGAGACCCAGTTGAGAGACGACTTCGTCGCCCTTCAAGGGAGTGAATCCGTCTACCGTCTTACCGTCTTCCACCTGGTTGAGATACGAACTGAAGCGGAACGTATGGGTCAATGACGGAGAGAAAATGTGCGTGTCGGAAACTACCATGTGCCAGGCATAACGGTTGCGCGTCCAACCGAGAGCTGGGTAACTGCCTGGCAGCGAGTAAGGCGTAAATCGTTGTAAGAATCTACCCGATAACTCATTATTTTCGAAAAGCTTATGATCAATCCGCAGGTTCGGATACTTGACAGAAATAATATCGTTTGGCCAAGGGTGCAACCAGTCCAGGTTTTGGGCCAGGGCATCCGGCCCACCCCGATTCGGCAGCGGCAAATAGGCCTCCTGAACCTTTGTCGAGATGGGGTCAATCCGGTTCTCCGGAATAACATTTCCCGGGAAGGGCTCCCCAGTTAAGGGGTCTTTAATTACGACCGGGTTGGTAAGATTCAGCAGTTGCGAGAAGTCGCCCGCCCGCATATTAGCCGTCGGGACAGTTCTCAGGAACCAGTTGCTGCTCGGATCGTAAAGAGTGGTATAGGAAGCAAAGAAAAAGGTCTTGTCGCGGATAATGGGGCCTCCCAAACTGATTCCAGCAGTGTGGAATTTGGAAGAAGGCTTGCTTGGGTCGAAATATTGACGCGCATTCAACACCGAATTTTGATGGTTGTAAAAGGCACTCCCGTGGAAATCGTTCGTTCCTCGACGAGTGACGAGATTGAAGAAAGCGGCACGACTGTATTCCGCGCTGTTGTTCGAAGTAACAGCAACCACCTCTTCCACGTCCTCCATCTGATGGATCTGGTTTACGGGCCCGTCTGTAGCAGCGCCATCCATTCCCAGCTGAATGTTGTTGCCGCTGGCAATTCCGCCGAAGTTTAAGTTATTCGATCCACCATGGCCTATCCCTACTCCAGGCAACGTTAGAAGAACGGGTGCAGGATTGTTACGTATTACTCCAAACATCGGAGCAGATTGGAATCTCGTTTCGTCAAAGGATGCCGAAAGTTGGCCACCTTCTGTGTCGATGACCGCCGCAGAGGCATTGACAACCACCTCCGTTGTACTCTCCCCAACTTCCAGCTGAACGTCGACCCTTCGGGTCTGCCCGCTCTCGAGTACCAGGTTGTCGGCGACGAATGTCTTAAATCCGGGCAGAGAAACGGCGAGGCGATAAGTTCCGTTTTTCAAGTCCGGAATCTCAAAATTTCCAGCTCCGTCTGTGATAGTGGTTCGACTGATATTCGTCGACAAATCGGTGAGATTAATGTCCGCTCCAGGTACGACCGCACCGGAGGCATCCATCACCGTACCCCGAAGGGTGGAAAGGGTCAGTTGCGCCCATACAAGCTGAACGGGCATTCCCAGCATCACTAGAAAAAGGAAGGTAGCAACGCGGACAAGGATCCGGCCCGAAACAATCTCACGCCCTGATAACCTCGACATGGTGCCTCCTTTGTCGGTGGAAAGCCGAGTTCTTGAAAGTTAAAAGTGGGTTTTCCTGATCGGAATCGAGTCAATCTATCAATCTTTTTTTTGCATATCAATAGAATTGTTGACAGATAATGAATCTAGAAATGGGCGGAATAGAGGCATATAAATCCTAAGTTGACGTACTTTAGTTGGCAGATAAACTGCTCGAATGCCACCGGGATCAAAGCCTTCAGCGAAACCGATCGGAAGCTGGGGAGGTCGACCGGAAAAGAAGATAAATGCGACGCTCTGGAGCAAGATCAGGAACGCCCTCGGTAAGACAGCTGGAGAAAGACGACTCGAGTTATCGGGAGAAAGCATTGGAAAAGGAATCAGTAGCTGCCACAGGAGTAGCAATAACGGTTGCGATGCTTTGGGAGAATGGCCCCTTCTTGCGTTCAACGCAGCTGAGCCAATGTCCTTTCCAGTTGTTCCTGGCTTCGAAACTGTAGACGGGCCACGCGGCTGGTTCGAAAATAAGGTACCCAGATCTCCACCGGGTCTCTCGTGTTATCCACCGCAATGTTTCGCGTTTCCCCGCCCCGACTGGGAAGAACAAAAATCGTCCATTCCTCGGTCTTAGGGTTGAACTTGGCTACTCGATCGTTGGTCATCAAGTTGGTCCACACCATGTGGTTCTTGTCGACCACAACATAGTAGGGATGGGAGTTAAAGGGGACACGGTAATACTTTACTTCGTAAGTTTCTGTATCGATTCGAGCCAGGTTCTCGCCTACGAAGTTTGGAACCCAGACCGTCTTTCCGTTTTTGTCTGCCCCCAGCCGGCGTGGATATTGCTGTTCGGCCCATACAATTCGTTTTCCGTAGAACTTTCGATCTTCCTCAGTGATCAGATCTTTGAGATCGGTCCGCGGCTGCATTCGAATCTCGTGGACTTTTCCGGTCCGGGTATCTGCAACAGCCACGATGTCCTGTCCTGACTGAGTCCACCACCCGTTTCCTTCAGCGTCTCCGGCCACGCCATAGCTTGCAATAGCACCTCCTGGAGTCACGGCTGGATAATGCTTGAACTGTTGCGTCTCAGGATCAAACATGATCGCACCCGAGCTGGTACTGGCCCAGATTCTCCCGAGGCCGTCCCAGTCCAGGGTCCGATTGATCCCGGTACTCATCTCTTCGGACGGAGTGAAGAGGGCGAACTCTTCAGTCTTGGGATCCAGTCTTCCCAAACTGCCGAAACCGGTCAGGCCCGCATTGGCCCGTACATCCATCCAAAGTATTCCTTTAGGATCGGTAATGATGGCGTGGGATCCGCGGGCAAACCGGCCATCCGGCGGGGCCGGCACTTTGAAGCCTGTCACCACGCCCGTCTTCGTGTCGATCTTCATGAAGGTGCGTCCGGTATTCAATCCCGAGTCTACAGCCCAGGCATTTCCTTCAAAGTCGACATGGACATCATGCACTCCGGGACCAACTCCGTCGATTGAAGGAGTTCCCTCCTGCCAGTCGCTGCCGTCACTGGTGATCAGTGAGTCCGGAGTCTCTCCAGGAGGAATGTCGTATTCAGTGATTACGACCCGGGCAGCTTCTCCGTGAGGACGCGGGTAGGGCTTGAACCTCATCGGCGAAGGATCCGGGCCGCGCATCCGGGCCAGGTAAGGAATCAGTTCTTCCTTATGGTAGCGAATAGTCGCAGAAACGTGGTCGGGAGATAACACACCGTAATAGTCAGTGTGCTCCATAACATCGAGCACATTGCGCCAGCCCTTCTCATCAAACCGATTCTGCAGGATCGTACCGGCACTGTGACACTCAGTGCAGCGGATGCGAAGAACTTCTTTTAGACGGCGATTCTCGAAAGTATCCTCCGGCAAGGCATCGAGCCACTCGGTACTCGACAGCTGATTGCTAAAATCGTCGATTCCTTCGAGCCTAAACTCATGCCGTACTTGCTTGACCGAATCCAACTCTAGCTCTGTCCGCCTAGTTGCATAGCCGACCGCCTGAGCCCACACCTGGTATTTGCCCTGATCCAATGCTGGAAAAATGTAGTTACCCTGCTCATCAGAATAGACGGTTGTGGTGAACGTCTTGTCGACAGCACGGGCCGAAACGGATACTCCTTCAAGTAGCTGGCCATCAGACTGTAAAGTCCGGCCAGTTAGCATTAAACTGGTCAGCTGTCTTTCTCGGGAGTCATTGGCAGTGGAGCTGAAGCATCCGATTGTGGAAAAAACCAGAAACGCCAAGGCCACGGCTTTAACGCGCAACATCATTCTTGAGGCCTCCACTGACCTGTTTTCGGTTGGTTCTTTACCGCTCGATTACCGCTTCTCGCGGCGGCATCGGTTCAATCTTCTTGTCGGTCTCGATGGTTTTCAGGTAGGCGATAATTTGGCCTACCTGTTCCGGAGTCAGCGTGTATTTCCAGGCGGGCATTCGCGGCGTGCCCTCGAGGATGATTTCTCGAACGACGTCTTCCCCCAGGGCTTCGATTCGTCCGCGATTTATCCAGCCACCAAATGGAATTTCGGTTTGGTTGCCAATGTGGCAGAGGTTGCACCTTTGAACAAACAACTTGCGTCCTGGCACTTGTGCCCCTGATCTGCTCGCGACCAGTTCTTTTGTATCGTAATTGATGCGTTCGTAAAGAGTTCCCGGCTGAGGCTGTGACTGGACAAACACCAGGAAGCAAGTTACCGAGGAGAGGAGCACGACCCATCTTTGAACTCTCGCTCTGCCTGCTTTTCGCAAGACGCTTGAGGTCATGAAACGCAGTGTATCGGCCGCCTTCCGCGCCGTCAATTAAAACTTTATTTACCATTAAACAAAATAACGGACGCTTCGTTGCTATCTCAAACGGCTAAATTTCCAGCTGAACCGGCAATCTGCCGGTGGCTTCGAAACTCGCGGAACACAGCTCAACGGCGGCCTGTAGCGAAGCAGGAGAGTCATCGTAGCTGCATACCAGTGTGTCGACCTCTCTGAATTCGTGAAGAGCATAGGGCGAAACAAAACCTAGTAGGACGACATCCCTAATCTTAGCTAGTTCCCATCCCAGGGGCCTTAAATAATTGAAAAGAAAGGAATAAGGTAGGGGAGCCAGCCTCCTTTTTTGTCATACCTCTTTGTTATCGTTTTGGCGTCAACAAGCTGAAAACAAAGAGC
>Ga0079224_100004504_pt1 | contig 18050 bp, 12 predicted proteins | sample Stecom2015_FD_80414 | JGI IMG/M metagenome (GOLD analysis project Ga0079224, IMG submission 80414) | Agricultural soil microbial communities from Utah to study Nitrogen management - Steer compost 2015 | ecosystem: Environmental > Terrestrial > Soil > Agricultural land | place: USA: Utah...
CGGTATAGATCTCATCATTTGTGCCGGCAATCACGATACTGAAATCGTTCGCTGTCACCGCTGGAACCACCGCTAGTTTTTGTGCGCTGAGCGGATAGCCAATCTGATTAACTTTAATAAGACTGATGGCCTGACTCGAAACCGATGAGCTGCTGGCCACACTGGACGAAGTTCGCGCAACGGATGTAGAAGATTTAGTATCACTGCTGCCGCTACAGGCGGCCAGGGCTAACGCCAAGACAGTAACGGCAAAGCTGCGCCGACATCTAGAGAAGCACCGCTGAAATGTAAAAAGGGAGAGTTGCGCTGTGTTCATTGAGGAGACTCCTTCATCTGTGGCATTACGCCCCACCATTACGAAATGGCATCATCTGCCCGAAAAATATCACCACTGCGCTTAATAACGGTGAAGGCTGTAGGGTAGATGAAGCGCGCGACCTAAAACAGAGCTTCAACTGTAAATCAGGGTAAATTAGGTCAGCGCCCAATCATTTTGCCCCCTTATTATTAAAGCGATTGTTTCTGCCCAGTGACCGCATCGTTACGGCCGCTTTGTCCCCTGATCTTATGTATTGACAAACAGCCTTAGGGCAAATAAAACTGGCGAGAGTTTGGGTTTGTCAATTCAGGGAGAGGTTACGGCAATGTTACTAACTAAAAATTATATTATTTGGCCGCCAATCGTATTACTTGCTCTAAGCACATCGGCGCTAGCTAATCCTAAAATAGAAACCCTTGATGTGGCCGGGGTCGCACTCGGTATGACGCAAGCTCAGGCAGCTGAAGTCATCTCCCAAGACACCCATTTAACGCCACTTGGCAAACTTGATATTGATGCGGAATTCACTCGTGATGATTTGCCAGAGCCAATATTGCTTCATAATAAAGCGCGCAACGCTCAGCAGAATACTGACCTGGAAGAAATAACGACTTACTTCACCGGCCAGCCATCTGAACCAAAGATATGGAAAGTGACCCGCACAACGCATTATTCAGTTGGCAAACAACCCTCGGTTGATAGCCTGAATGCTGCGATTACCCAGAAGTATGGCGCCAGCCCGGCAAGCTCAAGAATGAATGGCAATCAATTGACCTGGGTTTATGATGAACAAGGTAATCAGATTACCGGTAAGCTGGGTGAAGATCTTATCAGGAAGTGTGTCACTAGCGGCTTTCATGATCTCTCATTCACTACGCACGGCGTTCAAAATAAATTCTTGAAACTGGTCATTTTTCCTAATGACCGTGCACGTACTGCTGCTGCACCTGAGTGTGCTGAATACCGATTTGCCCGCGTACATTTAAGCCAGACGGACGGTTTAGTTAACAAACTGGATGTCGCATTAGTTGATCTGAGTCTTGCGATCCCTGCGCTTAATGAGACACTGAAATATATTGATGAACAAATAGCTGGCGCAAAAAATAAGAAATTGGAAGGTGCTCAACAAATTGCACCTAAGCTTTAAGCCACAAAACAAATGGGCAAAACCAATTGCCAGATAACACAATCCAAGCCATAGAGCATGGTGAGAAGGCCCGATAGCTTTGATCGCGATTGACTGCATTCAAAAACAACAATAAAAATCCAAGTTAGCGCTATATAGGCAAACACCATGTTTCAATTAATTTTCCCTAAAGCGAACGAATTAGCGGTGTTCGTTATGGCGGTCACATTCTACTCCTTGTTCTTTTATGTCCCTGAAATGACACAGGGACTAATCAATGTGCTGACAACACTCTGGCACGCATGGCTAAATGATTTTAAATCAGCCGAAGGAGTAATCGCCTCCAGTAAATTCGTTGGGGGATTGATCCTCGGCATTCTCGCTCTGGGTTTCTATGGAATTGGGCCGCTGTTATTACCTTTTACCAAACGGGATATTCGCCTCACGTCGCTACTCATCTTGTGGATTAACGGCGTTTTGCTCATTTATTCCGTTATCAAAACCGAACGCGCACTTTCGCCTCTGGCTGTCGCTTACGTTATCTACTACCTGGCGTGGCTAATCTATTCGGTAACGCTGATGCGAATAGCCGGTAACGCCGGAATTCAAAAACTTGTCAGTGATGAGCAGACGAATCCTACGCAAGCCGTGAGCTGTGCATTATTCAGCATCGCTTTGACCGTCTTATTAACCTCGTGGTTATCATTTTGGTGGCTGAATGCCTACCTGAGCGCGATATCCTTAACTCTCGTCGCAGCAAGCCTGCTCGAACGCTGGAGAGCTAACGCCTTGAAAGACGGACTAGCAGATAGCTGAACAAAGTAGCTAAACAGGAGCTAAACAAGTCACTAAGAAAAAGTACGTGGCCTTATGTGATACGCATCCTGAGCAACAACAATTCGATCCTCACCAACGCCCAAACAAAAAAAGGCCCGAAGGCCTTTTTAATGCCAGCTTGTGCTGGCGTGTGGTTTTTTCTGCAGGTGCGATTACAGCAACAAACGCCGTATATCGGCCACAGCGCCAACCAGGAAGGTGAAGAAGCGGCCTGCATCCGCACCGTTTACCGCGCGGTGGTCGTAAGAAAGCGACAGCGGCAACATGTTGCGCGGTACAAACTCCTTACCGTTCCAGACAGGTTTGATCTGCGCGCGCGAGACGCCAAGGATTGCCACTTCCGGAGCATTGACCATCGGAGTAAAGCCGTTGCCACCCATGGCACCGAGGCTGGAAATTGTGAAGCATCCACCTTGCATGTCGCCCGGCATCAATTTGCCATCGCGTGCTTTTTTAGCCATGGAATTTACTTCGTCGGCTAACTCCCACAGACCCTTTTTGTCCACGTTGCGAATTACCGGAACCATCAGGCCCAGCGGGGTATCCACCGCAACACCGATATGTACATATTTTTTATGCACAATGCTTTCGCCATCGGAATGCATGGACACATTAAAACTGGGCTCGGCAACCAGTGCTGCAGCACAGGCCTTTAACAGAAACGGCAGTGGCGTCAGTTTAGAGCCGCGCTTTTCCGCTTCGGCTTTTAAGCTGTTGCGGAATGCTTCCAACTCGGTGATATCTGCATCATCCCACTGGGTAACGTGGGGAACATTAAGCCAGTTGCGCGTCATATTGTCCGCAGTGGCTTTTTTGATCTTGCTCATTTTCACGATGTCGATTTCACCAAACTTGGCGAAGTCGATCGCTGGCACGCGCGGTATACCACTTCCACCACCCATGGGTGCACCGGATTGAGCTGCGGTAACAATAGGTTTGACATAAGCCCGCACATCGTCTTTGAGCAGCCGACCGCGTGGACCGGTACCGGAAACTTTATTCAGATCTACACCCAATTGACGCGCGAGCTTACGCACCGCTGGACCAGCGTAGACGTCACCGGTTTGAATCACTTCTTCTTCGGCAGCAACAGGCGTTGATGCTGGGGCAGGCTTAGGTGTTTCTGCTTTGGGTGCACTCGCCGTTTCCGTTTTGGGTGCTGCCGGTGTCTGCGCAGGCGTAGAAGCCGAGGCGGCGCTGGATGTCATTACTCCGATAAGTGAACCTTGGGAAACCTTGTCGCCGACCTTCAAAGCCAGGCTGACAATTTTACCGGCCGCTGGTGCCGGGATTTCCATTGATGCTTTGTCAGTTTCCAAAACAATCAGCGAATCGCCTTCGGCAACCTCATCGCCAACCTGTACCGAAATCTCAATCACCTCTACATCTTCAGCACCGCCGATATCAGGTACCGGAATGTCCATTTCAGCGGCAGCGGCAGGTGCGGCGCTGGCTGTAGTATCTTCCACGGGCGCCAACGCGGCTTCAGCTTCGGCAGCGCCTTGGGCCGGGGTTCCTTCTGCCGCTTCGCTGTTAGCACCTTCGGTTTCTATTTCAATCAGCAGGTCGTCCTGAGAAACTTTATCACCCACATTGACCTTGACCGCAACAACCTTGCCAGCTTTATCAGCGGGAATTTCCATCGATGCTTTGTCAGTTTCCAGTACGACGATGGAATCACCTTCTGCAATGCTATCGCCCGGCTTGACAGAAATTTCAATTACTTCAACGCCTTCTGCGCCGCCGATATCGGGCACTTTGATTGTTTGAGTTGCCACGTTAATTCCTCTTAATAAAATCTGACTCTGTTCGGAAACCCGGCCATGGTGGTGCTTAAACGACCAGCCAGGACTACCCTAAATGCATTCGCCCTCCGAAGAGGGCGAAGTATGATTAAACACTCATGGGATCAGCTTTGTCCGGATCAATACCGAAAGTTTTGATGGCCTTGGCCACCACCTCGGCTTTAATTTTGCCTTGATCAGCCAGCGACTTGAGTGCGGCAATCACAACAAAATGACGATCCACTTCAAAGAAGTGGCGTAACTTTTTCCGTGAATCACTCCGTCCGAAACCTTCAGTTCCCAACACTGTGTAGCTGGACGGGATATAGGCGCGCAGCTGTTCCGCGTAGGTTTTCAGGTAGTCGGTAGCAATGACCACCGGGCCATCGCGTTTTTCCAGAAGCTGAGTGATGTAAGGCTTGCGTGGTGCTTCTGTCGGGTGCAGCAGGTTCCAGCGGGTAGCGCGCTGACCTTCGCGGGTCAGTTCATTGACACTGGTCACACTCCACACGTCCGCTTCAACATCGAAATCACTGCGCAGAATCTCTGCTGCAGCACGCACCTCGTTAAGAATGGTGCCGGCGCCCATCAGCTGCACACGATTTTTCTTTTTGCTCTGACCTTCTTCCAGCAAATACATGCCTTTGATGATGCCTTCTTGTGCACCTTCAGGCATGTCACCGTGACGGTAGTTTTCATTCATCAAAGTGATGTAGTAGAAACAGTTCTCTTTGTCGCCATACATACGCTTGATCCCGTCTTGAATAATGACGGCCAATTCATAAGCGTAGGTCGGATCATAGGTATGACAGTTAGGAATTGTATTAGCCAGAACATGGCTGTGGCCATCCTGATGCTGCAGACCCTCACCATTAAGGGTGGTGCGACCAGCGGTTGCGCCAAGCATAAAGCCACGGGCTTGTGAGTCACCTGCCGCCCAGGCCAGATCACCGATGCGCTGGAAGCCAAACATGGAGTAGTAGATATAGAAAGGAATCATGGGAGTACCATGATTGCTGTATGCGGTGGCAGCAGCAATCCAGGAGGACATAGCACCCGCTTCGTTAATGCCTTCTTCTAAAATCTGACCGGTTGTAGACTCGTGGTAGGACATCATCTGGCCAGCATCGTGAGGCACATACTTTTGTCCAACAGGCGAGTAAATACCGATGCTCTTAAACATGCCTTCCATACCAAAAGTACGAGCTTCATCCGGCACGATCGGCACAATATTTTTACCAATGGCTTTGTCTTTAACCAGCGAAGACAGAATCCGCACAAAACTCATGGTCGTGGAAATTTCGCGCTCGCCGGTTGATTTCAATTGCGAAGCAAAAGCGTCAAGCCCTGGTACTTTTAACGCCTCAAAATCCGCTTTGCGTGCAGGCAAATACCCTTGCAGCGCAGTACGACGTGCGCGCAGGTATTGCATTTCCGGGCTGTCTTCGGCAGGGCGATAGTACGGCAGCTTGGGTAAATCTTCGTCGCTGATTTCCAGCTCAAAACGATCGCGGAATTTCTTCAGGCTCTCGATATCCAGCGCTTTCACGGAGTGAGTTTTGTTAATCGCCTCACCCGCAGTTCCCATGCCGTAACCTTTAACAGTTTGCGCCAGAATCACGGTAGGTCTACCAGTGGTATTAACCGCTTGCTGATACGCGTTATACACCTTGGCGACATCGTGACCACCACGGGCCAGATGCAGAATTTCGTCGTCAGTCATATCGCTGACCAGCTCGAGCAATTCTGGATATTTACCGAAGAAATGCTCACGGGTATAAGCGCCGCCATTGGCTTTATAGTTTTGCATTTCGCCATCGACAACTTCGTCCATGCGCTTCTGCAATAAGCCGGTTGTATCTTTCTCTAACAGGCGATCCCAGCTGCTGCCCCACAAGACCTTAATGACGTTCCAGCCGGCACCTTTGAAGATACCTTCAAGTTCTTGCACGATTTTGCCATTGCCGCGCACGGGACCATCAAGGCGCTGCAAGTTACAGTTAATAACAAAGATCAGGTTGTCGAGTTTTTCGCGAACAGCGAGCGAAATAGCGCCCAGGCTTTCTGGCTCATCACACTCACCATCACCGAGGAACGTCCAGACTTTACGGTCGCTGACAGGTACCAGACCACGCGACTCCATGTAGCGGATAAAACGCGCCTGGTAGATCGACATGATCGGGCCAAGACCCATGGAAACTGTGGGGAATTGCCAGTAGTCAGGCATCAACCATGGATGCGGATAGGAAGATAAGCCTTTGCCATCGACTTCGCGCCGGAAGTTATCCAGCTGGTTTTCATCCAGGCGTCCTTCAACATAAGAACGCGCATACATACCGGGAGAAACATGGCCCTGAAAATACACCAGATCGCCCGGCAGGTCGCCATCATTGCCGCGGAAAAAATGGTTAAAGCCAACATCATACAAAGTGGCGGATGATGCGAAAGATGCAATATGGCCACCTAGGCCGTCTTCATTGTCGTTGGCCTTCATCACCATCGCCATCGCATTCCAGCGAATAATGGAACGGATTTTTCGCTCCAGAATACGATCACCGGGATAGGCAACTTCTTGTTCAACAGGGATGGTATTACGGTAGGGAGTTTGGATAGAAGATGGCTGATCAACACCTTGGGTCACTGCCGTATCAGACAGCGCCTGGAGCAGGTATGCCGCGCGCTCTTTGCCACCATGGCGAACAACTGATTCCAAGGCATCCAGCCATTCTTTCGTTTCGATGGCATCGATATCTTCTAGCATTCAAATCTCCTCAACATATGCACTCAAAGGCACATATACGTAGCAATTTTAGTAAGTATTGGAAGTTGGAAGGATCAAAACCGCAGCTTGTAGTGTCACAGAAGTCATTGATTTCTGTAGAGTTTTTGGCGGTATTGCGCCAGTTGCGAAGCGCAAAAATCCCCGAATTCTTACATAGTCAGGCGTTTTTTACCAGCCCCGGAAAGGGTGTTCCTGCCAAGAAAATGGCCGTTTTAACCAGCGCCAGGGCCAGCCATTTAAAAAATTCTGACCACGGGCTCCTGATCTACAAATGCTTGATTACGGTCTACACTCTTCCAACATTTATCGATGGGCATGCGGCAATATTGCAGCTTATCGGATTACCACCAGGATCGAACAGCGAAAAACACTGTTACTGACCTCAATGAAATCTTCATCGACAAGCGAGTGTAATTTCCCGGCCTTGCGATAGACTAGTGATAGATAATTACACGCTGCCGGGAACGATAGTCTTCGACTGTTTCCACGGTCGAATAATCTTCTTCTCCATGGATGCGCGATGACGATAGCCAAAGGCGACGCGCCGGGTCAAGCATGACCTGCGCATAATATTCCGTAAGCGACTCCGGCGTCACAGCAGCAACAGCAGCTGCCAATTGCTCGCGCCGGTCCCATGTGTAGTCTGCCAATAAAATACTTTCCCACCAGCGTTCCGCCTGTTCCGCTAGCGAGCGCGCCGGCTGTTTAAGCCGACGAATCACTGCTTGCTGATGCTCCCCTAAATTGTCAGCAAGCTTATTTTTCTGTGCGTGTAAAAACTGTTCGACTTCTGCAATCAATACCGCTTCTTCCACGGCCGGGGATTGCACCACAAAAATGTTGCCCTCCAAGGTGCGCAACGCCAGCGGCATCACAGCCACCACATAACCCAATTGCTTTTCTGTCCGTAGCTGGTCAAAAAAGATGGGTTGCAAAATATGTCGCAAGAGTTGCATATGCGCAGCATCCGCGGGTGTATCAGCCAGGCCCTGGACATACAGGAGAGCAATATAGTCATCGTGATTGAGTTGATGGCGATACAGCCAGGGCTTGGAGAAATTTGCGAAGTGATAAACTCGAGTTTGCGGCGCGGGTTGACCCGTACTGACACCCAACAACTGATGCTCGGCCATCACCGCCAGCCGGATAGCTTCCTGGCGATAGATGTTGCCATAAAAAAGCGCATCCAGATGCCCATCGCGCAAGACATTAGTGGAGAACTTTTGAAACTCAGCAAAAGTGATCGGGGCTAAGGCTTCACTTAACACCTGTTCACTCCAGTAAGGCTCGAAATGAAGCACCGGAATTTGCTGCATCATGACTTGATACGGCAAGTTCTGATTTTGATTGCGCCATGCGCGAATCACGTCTGTCTTCAACACATTAAAACGATCTTCGCTAAAGCGCCCTTTACGAATAGTATCCGCAACACGATTAAGCAACAGGCTCTGGCGATCGCTGTAACCTGCTATTTCAATGTCCAGGCCGCGCGTGTTAGCGCTGATCCTGTGGTGCAATCCTGCCAACGTTGCCGGATAAGTCAGTTCATTGAGTTGATCCTGTATCAATGCAGCAAACAGATGAGCCTGCGCCGCATTACGGGCATCGCGCGCCACTACCGGAAGTTTCAGCCGCAAATTGATATGGGTTTTGGGAACATTGAAATGTTGATCTTGTAAAAACCATGCTTGCACCCGATTGTTCTGCACCACCATCTGTGGCACGGCGAGTGGACCATCTGCTGATTTTCCCGGCGACGGCAACATCGGTTTCGCTTTGATGGCTAAGCGATTGGGGATAAAGACGTTTGGCTCAGGAAAAAATAAACGCCGACGAATAGTAGGTTTTACTTCGAAATTATCGGACTTCAGCGGTGAGAAACTGTAAGGCGTCCGATAATAAAAAGATTCCTGGGTGGTCGTTACCTCTGGCGCCATTAGCACTAATAGAAGATTGTCTTCGCGCAAATAAGAAAGACTTTGTTTAATCAGTTTTTCGTCATACTGCGCGAATAACAATTCACCACGCAATACATCTTCTGACTGGTAGTCATGGAGCGCGCGCGCTAATTTACGTACTGTCTCAACTGGCGGCAATTTATCCTGAAAATGAAAATTAATCTGCGCCATCTTAGTCAGCTCTTCATAGCGCCAATCTTTAATGCCGCGCTGCTCCAACTGTCCGATCATATGAAATAACAATGTTGGGATTTGGGAGCGGGCCTTGACGCCCACCTCAGTCAGATCAATGGTGATATGAAAAAAACCATCATGCCGATTTTCCAAACCGATACCCGCACTGAGGCGTTCCGCCCAACCCAGCTGTTTTAGGAGTGCAAACAGACTGCCTTCACCTTCATGACCTAGCATGTGTGCAATATAACCGAAAGGTTTAGCGTGATAGTCGTTGCTAGTATTAGGAATGGGAAATAAAAATCGGAGTTGCCGGATTTCTTTTTCTGGCTTGATATGCACCTCAGCCGGAAGAAAATCCTCACTAAACAATGGGGGATAAGCCTCGGGTAACGCCAATTCGCGGGCGGCAATAAATGCAAACCTTCCGACGGTCATCCGCTGCAGTTCGTCCAGGGGTTGTCGCCCAAGTACAACCAAGGACATTAAATCAGCGCTGTAAAATTGCTTGTAAAAATCGATCAATCCATCGCGTAGCGATTCTTCTTCCGTATCAACCAGAGTATCGAGATTACCCACCCCAAAACCGGATGCCGGGTGTGCGGGATTCATGAGCTCGCGATAGACATCAAGTGCACGACGCTCATCGTCTTTAAATCGCGCGCGATACTCCGAGTGCACGGCATGGCGTTCACGCTCCACATAGCGCGGATCAAATAAAGGCGCGATGAAAAATTGAGCGAAGCGATCCAGCGCAGGTTCTAACTGGTCATTATCAATTTCAAAGAAGTAATTGGTGTGTTCAGCGGCTGTATAAGCATTGTGATAGCCACCATGCTGATTAATAAACTGATAATACTCACCCGCTTGCGGATATTTTTCGGTCCCCAGGAACAGCATGTGCTCAAGAAAATGTGCCAGCCCGGGGCGTGTGGGTGGACTCTGGTTGTGTCCGACATGGACATCCAGGGCGGCTGCGGATTTTTCGGCCACCGGATCGGATATCAACAGCACCTGCAGCCCATTAGCCAGGACCAGATGGCGATAAGCACGTTTATCATGCTCGCTCTGGATTACCGTCGATTCAGCAACCGGCTCAAGTGCATAGGCGCGCTGGGCAACCGCTGCGGGATCTGTATCCGGATTGGAATGTGCTGTTGTTTCGGACTGTGCGGCTGCTTCTGGAGTCTGCGTCTCGTCTAAGCTATTGCCTGCTTGCACAGGGGTCGCGCCCTCGCGCGCTGGTTCTTCAACAAGAGAAAGGGAAATTTCAGCATCCGAACCGGGTCCGTTCTGGGCAACGACACTTTGGGCAACGACAACATTACACCAAAACAAGAGCAGCCAGATGAATCCCGGCCTGACTCTCAACTTACAGGTTACATCATTCATTGCGTCTGTCGTTTCCTGCTGTGAATTCTGGACTCACTCAATTGCTCGCTCCATCCCGTTTGCGTAACCAAAAAGTAAATTCCTGATTTATTTCGCGAAAGCCTTCCAGAGGATTACCACTGAGGCGGGCATAAGCCTGAAAATCACGGACTGAACCGCTGTCAGTCGTGGTGACTTCCAGCAATGCACCTTCGGGCAAATGCCGCAACCCTTGACGCGCGCGCAATAAAGGCAACGGACAGCGCAGATTCCTTGCGTCAATGACTTGATCAGCTACGCCTCCGGGCAGTGGGTCCGGCAAATCAGATGCAGATAAATGTAGCTCAGAGTGCGCCATATATTCACCAGAAAATTCAATCGGGAACCGCGAAAGTGCGTATCAGTGAACAAAGACGGAGGGTCTTTGTCCAACACAAACGGGATAGCCTTTGACCGATAAAAACGCTAATGTACGGCCCATTATCGCAGTACAACCCCAACCAACTTGTCTTTGTGGTCGACGAGGAGTTCTATTTACAGTGCGTGTCTTTCGCAAATTTCTAGCAGCTGCTCCACTTGTACTCGTCGGGAGCTTCTGCCACCAAACCGCTGCAGAAATCGAGTTACCAGTGCTGGGAGACACCAGCTCCGGAATGATTTCCCCAGCTCAGGAACGCCAGCTCGGGCAAAACTGGTTGCGATTGTACCGCAGTCAGGTACCTACGTCCTCCGATCCTTTCGTGATTGAATATCTCGAAAACCTGTTAGCGCGCCTGGTCCCTTATAGTCAACTGGAAGACAAGCATGTTGAACTGGTAGTCGTTGAGAACTCAACACTCAATGCGTTTGCAGTACCCGGGGGGATCATCGGTGTTCATACCGGACTGCTGGGCTATGCGAAAACCGAAAACCAGCTGGCCACGGTTCTTGCACACGAACTCGCTCACTTAAGTCAGCGCCACTACGCGCGTCGGCTTGAACAGCAAAAAAATATGGCCGTGCCCTTCTATACCGCCATGCTCGCCAGTCTGGTGCTCCTGGCTACCAGCAGCAGCCATAATAATGATGCGGGCATGGCAGCACTGGCAACCACCCAGGCGCTGGCGCTGGATGCGCAATTACGCTTCAGTCGTCAAAATGAACAGGAAGCGGATCGCATCGGTATGCAGACAATGGTTCAAGCAGGGCTTGATCCTTATGCAGCGGCGGAGATGTTTGAAGAAATGTTGCGCGGTTCGCGCTACGGCCGCCGTCCCCCGGAATTTTTATTGACTCACCCGGTATCTGAAAGCCGAGTGGCAGACGCCTATAACCGGGCCATGCAATACCCGCGCAAACCCCAGGCTGACAACCCCGAGTACCAACTGATGCGTGCACGTATCAGGGCTGCCAGCGAAGAAACGCCGCAGCAGGCAATCAGACGATTTAAAGGCGAACTTGATGGTGATACCCAATCCCGCTATGCCAGTCGTTACGGATTGACGCTGGCCTATTTGCTTGCCCATGAATATGACAATGCCCGGGAAGCGCTGGCGCCTTTGCTGGAGCAGGAGCCAGATCGGTTGACCTATCAGATCATGGCCAGTGATATTGAAGTAGCAGCGGGAAATTACCAGGACGGGATTGCGACATTGGAGGCTCTTCTGGAGCGTCATCCGGACAGTCATCCCGCGCGCATCCGCTATGCCGAAGCCCTGATGAAGGCTGGTCAGTATCAACGTTCGGCAGAAGTCTTGGAGCGCTATTCACGTCAGCGCCCTAACGATGACTATGTGTGGTATCTGTTGGCCGAAGTGAACGGACTGGCGGGAAATATTCTGGGCGTACACGAAGCACGGGCGGAATACTTTATTCTCAACGGCATTTTTGATCGCGCCCAAATCCAATTGCGCAACGCACTCAAACACGCTGAAGGCAATCACTACCGCACGGCAATTTTACAAGAACGCATTAAGTACGTAGAGCATCAACAACAGCGGCTTGCCAATTAAGCCGCTGGCTGTAACTTGTCGATTGAACGCCGATAAAAGGGTAAGCGGATTTCTGAGGTTAAGAGTTCGCAAGAGGTTTGGGAACCCAAGAAGAAATTGCCAGCCACTCATCAACTTTATCGGCAGGCATGGGGCGGCCTATGTGGTAACCCTGGGCCTCATCACATCCCATGGCCTGCAAGCGCTGCAGTAACTCCTCGTTTTCTACCCCTTCCGCGACCACAATTAAACCCAGGTTGTGGGCCAGATGAATGGTTGAGTTGACGATAACATCATCCTGTTTATCCGCCAGCATATTGCGCACAAACGAGTTATCAATTTTCAACGTCTGTACAGGCATTCGTTTGAGATAAGCCAGTGATGAATAGCCGGTTCCGAAATCATCAATGGATAACTGCACCCCCAGCTCATGTAAATGATCCAGCACCCGCATGGCACGAGCGGGATCGGTCATGATCGAGCTTTCCGTAATTTCCAGCTCCAGCAACTTGGGCGGCAACTGATACTCCTGCAGCAATCGCATAATTTTTTTCGGGATGTTTTCATCGAGCAGGTTGCGTGCGGACAAATTCACCGCAACGCTCGCCTGGATACCTTTACTCTGCCAGATCCGGCATTGTGCAATACTGTTTTCAAGCACCCAGGCGGTCATCGGATGAATCAGGCTGGTATGCTCGGCCAGAGGAATAAAATCACTGGGAGGGACAAACCCAAGCTCCGGATGGTTCCAGCGCAGCAGGGCTTCAAACCCGTAAAACTCGCCGGTCTTTAATGACACCTTGGGTTGAAAGTGCAGGCTCAATTGGTTTTCACGAATCGCCCGTCCGAACTCACTCATGATCGCCAGTCGCTTCGGTGAGTGCGGGTCATATTCCGGATCATAAACAGACAGTCCGGACATCTCCGTCTTTGCCCGATACATCGCCACGTCGGCGTAACGCATCATGGTGCTGACATCTTCTGCCTGCGTCGGGGCGAGAGAAATGCCGATGCTGGCACTGATTTCCGTATTGAAACCATCGACATCAAATTCCTGACGCAGCGCATCAAGTACGCGGTGGGCAAACACAATCGCCTGGCGCTGTGAGGTAATATCCGACAGAAAAATCGCGAACTCATCTCCACCGAGACGCGCCACTATCCCGCACATATCCGCCATCTCAATTTCCAGTCGAGGGCCGATCAGCTGTAACAGATGGTCGCCTACCTGGTGGCCGAGGGTGTCATTGATTTCTTTAAAACGATCCAGATCAATCAATAACAGTGCGCTCTGTTGTCCCGGCTCGTGAGTGCGGAGCCACTGCTCCATTTCTTTATACAATTTGACCCGGTTGGGCAATTTAGTCAGTGAATCGTGTGTTGATTGATACTCCAGACGCTCCTGGTAACGTTTGCGCGCGGTGACATCTTTGGTTGTGCCCCAGACCCGGCGGAGAAGATTATCTTCGATCACTCCCATGCACGAGATCTGAAAGCACAGGCGTCGGCCTTTGTCATCTTCGCGTACAATTTCGTGATCAATCAGGCGGTATTGTTTTTGTATGAAATTAGCGATATCAAAGATAAAATTTTGTGAGCCGCTGGCTTGCAGGCCGCTGCCAAGTACATCCTCAATATCACTTGCACCCATAATCCGTGCCAGAACCTGGTTGCACTCCGACAGGTGTGCCCCTGCAGCAATCGCTTCTACCTGAGTTTCAAGGTCGCTGCTGATATCGACCGGCGGTGTCATGTCGTAACACCAGATGGCCTCCGAACTGTTTTCGATAAATGCTTTGTAACGTGCTTCGCTTTCTTTAAGAGCGCGTTCTTTGTGCAGTGCATCGGTGATATCACTCATCACCAGCAACACGCCATTGACCCGCCCATATTTATTTTTTGTAGGAATTTTATCGACGCTGAACCAGCGTAATTCCTCGTTTATCTGTGCGCTCTCGATGGATGCCAGCTGCGGAGCACCCGTGCGAATCACTTGCATAATCTCCCGGTGCCGTTCAGCCGCATCATCCCAAAAGCTGGCCAGTTCCAAAAAAGATTTCCCCACTGACGCTGGCCCATTTACCAAATCAACGGCAACCGTATTGAGATCCTTGACCAAGCCCCACCGATCAAAATACCAGATCGCCGAGCGCATGGAGTCGAGCAGTAAATGCAGCTCCTGGCGCTGATTTTCCAGCCGGTCTTCAATAAGCTTTTGACGGCTGATGTCCGTCATCACCTGCCCGACCCCATAGACCTTATCGGCAGCATCCTTCACCAAAAAATTGGTGCTGACAAAATTGCCGCGCAGGTTTTCCTGGCCGGTTTCTTCAAAGTGTTCCGGTATTACTCCTCGTATCAAGGCCTCACTACGTGCGCTCAGGCGCTGGGCCATATCGGCTTCGAACAAATCAAAATCCGTCTTTCCGTAAACCTCATCTGGCTCTTTGCCGACCCACTGCGCAAAACTACGATTCACCAGCAGATAGCGTCCATCCACCGACTTCACTGAAATCAGATTTTGAGTGTTGTTGATGACGCCGGACAACAGTTGATCTTGCTGTTGCAGTGCATGGGTTACATTGTGTTCGCGCGAAAAATCCTGCAACTGGCCCAGGACGCGCACCAATTTGCCGGCGCGATCCAGCATCGGCAATAAACTGACCCGTAAGTGGAGCCTGCTCTCGCAGGACAGTTTATTCTTGTGAAAATCGCCAAGGACATAATCCATTTCAAAGCTGGCGATTTTGCCGGCGGTATAAACCTGTTTTACGTTTTGCAGAATCCCTGGGTCAGTGCATACATTTGGGTCACGCAATACATTGTAGCGACCCAATACACTAGTCATTTGACGCGACGTTAAATTGAAAAGTTTTTCCAACGCCTGATTTTGTTGCAGCACAACACCATCGGCATCGGTAATAAAACTGGGAATGGGACTTTCAGAAAACAATTCACTCAGCCAGTGCTGAACATGATCTGGCCCCGGGTTGGCTAGCCAGTGATCACTGTGGACGACGACACCTTCCACCCACGATTGTGCAGTTTGCAGCTCCTGTGTGCTTTTAGGCTGCCCAATAAAACGTAAACGCGGCGCACCGGGCAGATTGGCCAAACAGATTTCGCAGGAGTATAAGTGCCCCGCTTCGGGTGCACGCAACAGATTCTTTTTAAATACGTAGCTATCCGCAGGAGGCATCAGGGCCAGCAGTTGTTCAACCCGCTCCAGCGGCTTTCCTAACGCGGGCACCATCTGATAGAAATGCTCGGACACATGCAATTCGCCGCTGCTCGTGTTCAACGACCATAGCGCGGCTTCAGTTGAAGCCAAGACCTCGCTCACTGTCAGAGTGTCCAGGTGATGATGATCACCATCGATTTGAGGGAAACCCTTCCACATATTTATAAGATCACAGGTCTGCTGCACGGTAAAATCGGTGTTAGAGCGTTCCATAGCTCGCGGCCAGACAATGTCTACCGCAGCAGAATTACCGAGGGTAATGAAGCATGGGTAAACGATTGCGTGACGCAGAAGCGATCAAGAGTGATATGGAGGACGCTTTTAATCACCAGCTCTCTGCTAGTGTAGACAAGATTTACAATTATGCGCGCCAGCTGCCAAAACCCGAGGCCTCGCCGTACACCATCCTGGAGGATCGGCTCTTGGCGCTGGCTCTGAGTGAAAATCAGTAATGCGGAGGGCGCTCATCCAAAGGATTGGTCGCAGCCTGTTCCTGCAGGTATAAAAAGTCGTCAAAACGCTTGGCAATGACCTTTAATTGCAACTGCAAGTCGCGAATGACCTGATCCTGTTCGGTCACTATCTGATTAAGCTGTTGCAGGGTATCTTCCTGAAACGTCAGCCGCGTTTGTAGTTCCATTAGCTCGTCGTTGATATCGCTCATAAAGCCAGCTCCGGAATAGCGTAAAGACTGTCAATTAAACGGCGTGGGCGCGGGTCAATCAGCAGGCTGGGACCGAGCCGGTTGGTCACATAGCCAAAACCCAGCTGGTAGTCTGGATCGGCAAAACCAAGGCTGCCACCTGCCCCAGGATGGCCAAATGCGCGGGCTCCCCGGCCAAACCGGCAATCTTCCCGGTCCTGACTCAGCATAAAGCCGTGGCTAAAACGCAGGGGTACTCCCAAAGTACGATCCAAACCCGCACTCTGCTCTGTCCAGCATAATGGGCGGCAGGGCTCCGCCAGTAACTGCTCCGCTGCTAACGCGCCGTAAATTGCCGCCAATCCGCGGGCACTGGCGTGACCATTTGCAGCGGGAATTTGCGCCTGCCGCCAGGCCGTGGAATTAACAGAAGTCATCAAGGTCATCGGATTGGCAAAGGCCCGGTTGGTGACGCCGCGCGGGTCGGCTTTCATCAACTTACCTAAAGAAGCACTATCTGCATCGGTAGCGGCTAGCACGGCTAACGACGATTTTAACGGACCGGTATCGGCCACTACCGGCAGTTGGTCGTCAGCTACGCCGAATACGCATTGAGCGCCAAGTGGTCCGGCAATAGCTGTCTGAAAATAGTCGTTAAAACTGGTGCAACCGCTGACCCGGCGTATCACCTCGCCGAGAATCCAACCGAAGAGAAATGGCGAGTAGCCCTGTTCACTGCCCGGCTCCCACCAAGGTCCATCAACGACAATGGCGTTCATGATCGTCGACCAGTCATAGATGTCATTGTCTTGCCGCCGTTGATGAAACGCTGACAACCCAGCGCGGTGGCATAACACCTGGCGGAGGGTAATCTGCTCCTTGCCTTGCTGGGAAAACTCGGACCAATAGCGCGCAATGGGCGCATCCAGTTCCAGCTTGCCGCTGGCCACCAGTTGCAATACGCACAGAGCCACCAAGCCTTTACCCGCAGAAAAAATATTGACTGCTGTATCTTCCTGCCAGTGAGCAGCACTGATGCCGGCGTTTTTGTTAACGCGGGTGCCGGCCCAAATGCTCAAGAGCGGCTGCCCCCGATGAAACACCGCCAGGGCTGCTCCCTGCTCACCATGGTCGATAAAGTTTTCTTTAAATCTCGCAACCACCGGCGCAAATTCGGGCGGCCAATATCCCTGTACCTCTATCATGGAAACTCCTCAGTCTCAGCCGACCTCTTAGGTAACGAATCGGACTTACCAGGCCTGTGCGAGGTCAACAGTCAGTTCGACACTTCAGTCGCTGCTCGCCCAGGCAATTGAGCGTAATAATGTGCTAACGCTGCGATATCTTCGTCGCTCAAATTTTTGGCAATCGATGTCATCATCGGATTATCGCGGGCGCCACTGCGAAATGCCTTCAACTGGTCCGCCAGGTAAGCCTGAGATTCACCTGCCAGCGAGGGGTAAGAGGCAACGCGCGAAATACCTTGTGGCCCGTGACATCCCAGACACATTCGTGACTTTTGTTTGCCGTGGGCGACTAACATTTCCGCTGTGAGTGGCGCCGTCGCCGAACTGGGCGCTTCTGCGCTGCACGCCACCAGCAGCAATACACCCGCCAGCCAAAGAAGCCTGATCATACCCGTCCACTCCATCCGTTGTGCTTTTAAAGAAGCAGCGGATTCTATCACTTCCCACGTTTCGGACCGTTACATTGGTTGATTTGCGTTATCATGGCGACCATTTTGTTAGTCACGGAGTCTCTCTTAATGAGCAATAACAGTCGCTTGGTCTATTCAACCGAAACCGGTCGGGTCAAAGACGAAAAGACCCCTGCTGCGAAGGTGCC
>Ga0079224_100004505_pt1 | contig 18050 bp, 18 predicted proteins | sample Stecom2015_FD_80414 | JGI IMG/M metagenome (GOLD analysis project Ga0079224, IMG submission 80414) | Agricultural soil microbial communities from Utah to study Nitrogen management - Steer compost 2015 | ecosystem: Environmental > Terrestrial > Soil > Agricultural land | place: USA: Utah...
AAATGCTTCGAGCGGTGCTTGCTCCGCCTCTACACCCGATCACCACACCGCTCTTTAGTCGGGACGGTTGGGGCGCGCCAGCGCGCGGCGCAGCATCCCCTCGTCGAACGCGAACAGGCGCGCCAGCGCGCGCGGCAGGTCGGCGGACTCCGCAGCGGAGAGCGCAACCCGTTCCTCTCCGTCCGCCGTGCGCCGCACCAGCCCAAGCCCCTCGCTATAGCGCAGCATGCCGTCCGGCCCGGTGTGCGAGAGAATTACCTCATCCAGAAACAAACCGTCCGGCTCGTGATCGCGTAGCAGCCGGGCGAGGAACTGCTCCATGTCCACCGGCTCCCCTTTCAGCACGAACGCCTGATCGTCGAATCCATTGCGCGCCATGCGGCGAACTTGCCAGCGCCCGTCTCCCTGCGGGATGGCGCGGAACAGGTACGAGGGCGTCTCGCGCTCGGTGGGCGCGGCAGGGTCAAGCCGCAGCGCCCCCGCAACTGGGTAGCCTACATCTGCCAGATACAGCGCGCCATCCAGCGGGACGATCGTAGCGCAATGCGGGTTGACGGTCGCGGAGCGCATATCGCAGAAGTGCAGCGTCACCTCGAAGCCGAGCGCGTCCAGCAGCGCGCGCAGTGCCAGATTGCTCTCGAAGCACGTTCCCCCGGTGCCCAGGCGCAGCGCGTCTGCGAAGAAACGCTCTGGCGGGCGGGCGTAGTCGTCCGGCGTGCCCGCGTCCTGGTGGTAGGCGATACGCGAGGCGGATTCCCAGGGGATGCGCGCTGCCCAGGCGGCCAGCAATGCGTCGAGCGTGGCGGCGGTGGGCGGTGGCTGCAGCGGCAGATTCAGGTGCGTGAGGATGGATTCGACCGGTAGCGACATGGCAGGCTCCTCGGCGCGATGTGTGCTTACGATGCTGGTGTGTGGGTGCTCGGGAGATTGAGCGCGGCGCGGGCGCTGTTTAGCGCGGTGAGCAGGTCATCGCGGGTCGTGATGGTGCGCACCGTCGTGAGAAAAGCGTCTAGATCGGGGCTGAGCGCGAGCAGTTCCTCGACGGCGGGACCGATGGGATCGGATCCTCCCGCGCCCGGCGCGCCCTGATAGCCCCCGTGAAACGCGAAATACGCCTGGTTCAGCTTGCGGATCATATAGCCGTTTGCCACGAACTCCTGCCGCTGCCGCTCCATGTACTGCTCTGCCGCCGCGATCTGACCGCGCGCCAGCAGGCGATCGACCGTGGTGCGGGTTTCGTTTAGCGCGCGCCCATAGTCAAACGCCGCCTCAGTTGGCGTAGCGTCTGAAGCAGCGGGCGCGAGAAAGCTCGGGTACTGCGGCGCGGGCACATCCGGGTAATAGCGCGCCATCACGCGCTCTGCGACCGCGCGCCCGAAGAAGGTCGCTACTGTCTCGTTGATGATGCGCGTCTCCGGGCGCAGCGTGTATTCCAACCCCAGCGGGAACGCCATCAGGTAATGGTGCGCCCATTCATGCGCGGTGACTTCAAACGCGCGCGCCAGCGTATCGGTCTCGACGATCATGCTCGGATACAGGCTGATCCCGCCCAGCGGCACGATCAGCGAGGAGACGTCGAGCGCCGCGTCGATCTCGCGCTCCAACGCCTCGCGCTGCTCGACGGTCAGCGGATCGAGGCCGAGGTCAACCACCATCTCGATCCGGTCACGCGGGGAGACGACCAGCAGCGTCGGTGATTCGGAGAAATGCATCGACACGGGCGGCAGCACCTGCCCCAGCGTGGCGAACCCGGCATCCGCCAACACGGACGACACCTGCCCCTCGATGATCCCCTCCGCCAGCGGCTGATCGTCCGCCAGCCGGGTGCGCAGCCGGTCCCGCTCGGCGGCCAGCGCGGCGCTTTCCGCAGCCGGATCGCTCACGCCCGAATCGGTGTAGATCGCCTCGATTTGACGCTCCAGCGCGCGCGCCTGGCGCAGCGTGTCGAGGTAGTTGCGCGCAATCTGCTGGCGGGTCTCTTCGTCGAGGTACGGGTGCACGCTGAGCAGTTCCTGGCGCGCTTTTTTCCACAGCGCATCGATCTCCCACCCGACGTAGTCGAACAGCGCGTCCTGCGCCAGCGTGACGGCGCGATCGCGCAGTGTGACGTCGCGCAAGATGCCATCGCCGAGCGCGAGGACCAGCGCGACCGTCAGCGCGGCGCGCCAGACGACACGCCCCACCCGGCGCAGCCCGCGCGCGGTGGATCGGGCGGCCTGGCGCAGCGAAGAGGAGAAGCGGAGCAACACCTGATACGTCCTGAGTCTGAGATCGTTCGCGATGCGGGGGATTGTAGCAGACTTTTGCGCGCTGGCGATGCGCCTGGCGTGCGGTTCGTCCGGTGGCGGTTTGCTCGAATGCGAGCGTCACGCGATAATGAAACGCATGGCAACTGAGACGATCCAGTACGGTCGCGTGACCTGGACAAATATCGAGCGTGTCACCCCGCAGGATATGCAGGACTTGCGGGACACCTACCCGCATTTCCACCCGCTGGACATCGAAGACCTGCAAAGCCGCATCGAGCGCCCGAAAATGGACGAGTACGACGACTATATGTTCGTCGTGATGCATTTCCCGCTGTGGGATCCGGTGCAGCGCGTCAGCCGGGCGGCAGAAGTCGATATTTTCGTCGGCAGCGGCTACCTGATTACGGTCCACGATGGCACGCTCAAGCCGCTGCGCCACCTGTTCGAGCAGTGCCAGACGAACGAGGAGCTGCGCGAGCAGTATATGGGGCGCGGCGCGAGCCGGATCTTCTACACGGTGATCGACCGGCTGGTCGACTACATCTTCCCGATTCTATACAAAGTCGATGCCAACATCCGCGCCATCGAAGAAGAGATATTCACCGAAGATTCGCGCCAGATCATCCAGGACCTGGCGTTCATCCGGCGGGACATCATCGCGCTGCGACGTATTATCCGCCCGCAACTGCTGATCGTTGAAAATCTGGAGAACGTCGACCGGCCTTACATCCGCGAAGACCTCGACGTGTATTTTGGCGACATCCTCGACCACCTGGTGAAGGGCTATGAAATTGTTGAAGAAGACCTCGAAGTGATCCGCGGCCTCTCTGACACGGCAGACACGCTGGTGAGCTACCGGCTGAACGAGGTCATGCGGATTCTCACCGTGATCTCGGTGATCATGCTGCCGCTGACGCTCATCAGCGGGATCTATGGCATGAACGTCCTGTTGCCGCTGGAAGATTGGAACGGCGCGTTTCTGCTGATCATCTTCACGATGTTTGCGATCGCCGCCGCGATGCTGACCTTCTTTCGCCGCCGGGGGTGGCTGTGACGCCGCTGCCCCACGACCTGGAACCCGCCGAAATCATCCGGCACGGACGCCAGCTTCGAACGCTGGTCGATCAACTGCGTGGCACGCCGCTGCTGGCGGTCGATACCGAGTCCAACAGCCTCTACGCGTATTACGAGCAGGTCTGCCTGATCCAGCTTTCCACGCGTGAGCGGGACTACATCGTCGATCCGCTGGCGCTGGATGACCTCGCGCCGTTGGGCGAGGTGCTGGCTGATCCGGCGACCGAAATCGTCTTCCACGCCGCTGAATATGATGTGATCTCGCTCAAGCGTGACTTCGGATTTCACTTCACGCACCTGTTCGACACGATGATGGCGGCGCGTATCTGCGGCTGGGAGCGGGTCGGCCTGGGTGCGATCCTCGAAGCGCAGTTTGGCGTGCACGCCGCGAAGCGTTTCCAGCGAGCGAACTGGACGTTGCGCCCGCTGCCTGCCGAGCAACTTCGCTATGCGCAGATGGACACGCACTATCTGCCCGCGCTGCGGGATATTCTCGCTCATGAGCTCGAGACCCTGGGGCGTACCGAAGAAGCGCTCGAGATCTTCGCCGGGCTGACCGAGCTTCCCCCGGCAGAATACGAGTTCGACCCAGACGGATTCTGGCGAATCAACGGCGTGCAGAAGATGCGCCGCCGCCAGTTGGGGATTGTGCGCGAGCTATATCTCACGCGGGACGAGCTGGCGCGCCGCCGCGACTTACCCCCCTTCAAAGTCTTCACCGACCGGGCGCTGGTCGAACTGGCGGATTTGCAGCCGCGCCGCCTCGGCGATCTGGACGCGGCTCACGCGTTGAGCGGGCGGCAGGCGCGCCGGTATGGAGACGCGATCATCCAGGCGGTTGCGCGCGGGCAGGACGCGCCACCGCCGCGCCAGCCCCGCCGCCGCCAGCCGGATCAGGCTGTGCTGGCGCGTTATGATATGCTGCGCGCCTGGCGCAAACAGCGCGCCGTTGAACGCGGCGTTGAGTCGGATGTGATCTTGCCACGCGAGACGTTGTGGGTCCTGGCGCGGCAGGCGCCTCAGCGCGTCGAAGACCTGGACGAGATTCCAGGGCTTGGCCCCTGGCGGCGCGCGGAATATGGCGAGGAACTGATCGTGCTGCTGAAGGGGATGTCCGGCGAGGATTGATGCTGTCGGGCGCTTGGCGACTTGTATTGGATCTGACGCGGAGGGTACGGTGATGAAAATCACGTTTCATGGCGCGGCGCGGACCGTGACTGGCTCGCAGCACTTGATTGAGGTGAACGACCAACGTGTTTTGCTCGACTGCGGGCTATATCAGGGCAAGCGCGACGAGGCGTTTGAGCGCAACCGCCACCTGCCGTTTGATGCAGCCTCAATCGATGCGATGGTGCTCAGCCACGCGCACATCGATCACAGTGGGAATATCCCGAACCTGGTTAAGAGTGGGTTTGATGGCGATATCTTCTGCACCTTTGCCACGCGGGACCTGTGCTCGACGATGCTGATGGACAGCGGCTCTATCCACGAGCGCGATGCGGAGTTTGTTAACAAGAAGCGCGCGCGCAACGGCGAGCCGCCGGTCGAGCCGCTGTACACAATTGAAGACGCGGTCAACAGCCTCGAATCGTTCGCAGCCGTGGGCTATCACCGCCAGCGCGAGATTCTGCCCGGCGTGCACGTCACGTTCCTTGACGCGGGGCACATGCTCGGCAGCGCGATCGTCGTGCTGGACATCGAGGATCGCGATGCAGGGCGCGATGTCCGCGTGGTGTTCAGCGGAGACCTGGGCCGCGCCAACACGCCGATCCTGCGCGATCCGGAGACGGTCGATCATGCCGATGTCCTGCTGCTCGAAAGCACCTACGGCAGCCGCGAGCACGAGGCGTTCTTCGACTCTGAACAGCGGTTGGAGAAGATCGTCAAGGATACCTATCGCCGGGGCGGGGCGGTGATCATCCCGGCGTTCGCGGTCGGGCGCACGCAGCAACTGGTTTACACGCTGCACCGCATGATTGTCCAGCGCGATATCCCGCCGATTCCGGTGTTTGTGGATAGCCCGCTGGCGATTAACGCGACCTCGGTTTTCCGGCTTCATCCTGAGGCGTATGACGAGGAGATCCGCGCGTTCATGCTCGCCGAGGGCGATCCGTTCGGGTTTGACGAGCTGGTGTACGCGCGCTCAGTCGAGCAGAGCAAAGAACTCAACTTCCTCCGCGACCCGTTCATCGTGATCAGCGCGAGCGGCATGGCCGAAACTGGGCGCATCCTGCATCATCTGCGCAACCGCATTGAAGACTCGGCTAACACGATCCTGATCGTTGGCTGGATGGCGCCGCACACGCTGGGGCGGCGGTTGGTCGATGGCGCGTCGCCGGTGCGTATCTTCGGCGAGGAGTATACGATCCGCGCGCAGGTCGAGGTGATCAACGGCTTCTCCGGTCACGCGGATCGCAGCGAGCTACTCGCCTGGGCGCGCAGCATTTCCAAGCGCCCGCGCCAAACCTTCCTGGTGCACGGCGAAGAGGAGTCGGCGCTGGCGCTGGCGGATGGGCTGCGCGACGAAGCGGGTTTTGAGAATGTGAGCGTCCCAGAGTTGGGCCAGTCGTTCACAATCTAGCGGCGGTGACTGGCGGCGGTTTTTCTCGCGTATAACGGTTGACGAAACGGGTGCGCTATGCTACACTGGCACCCCAAAGTCAGCCGAGAAGACGAGACGAAGTCGCGAAAGGACAAGGGCCATAAGCACAGGAGATTTCCGGATCAACGAGCGGATTCGCGCGCGCGAAGTGCGTTTGATTGACGACAGGAACGAAAACCACGGAGTCGTGCCGATCCAGAAAGCCTTGCAGCTTGCAAGCGATCGCGAGCTGGACCTGGTCGAGGTCGCCCCAACGGCGAATCCGCCAGTGTGCAAGATTATGGATTTTGGCAAGTTTCAGTATGAACGCGCCAAAAAAGAACGCGAAGCTCGCAAACAGCAGAAGCAGGTCGAGGTCAAAGAGATCCGGTTGCGGCCCAAAACGGACGACCATCACCGGTCGTTCAAGGTTCGTGACGCACGGCGCTGGCTGACGGAGGGGATGAAGGTCAAGGTGCGCATCCGCTTCCGTGGCCGTGAGATTACGTATCCGGAGATCGCGCGCGATATGCTGAGCGAGGTCGCCGAGGAGCTGAAGGATATCGCCATCGTGGAACAGGCCCCGAACATGGAAGGCCGCACGATGCTGATGGTCCTGGCGCCTGCCCCGGAGAAGAAGTAGCGGCTGCCGGTTCGGTCCGCCGGCCATAGGTTCTTGCGCCGCACGCTCTGTGCGGTGCTCACGTGTTTATAGGGAGTGCGGTTCGTGGCGAAAAAGCAAAAGAAGTACAAGCTGAAGACATACAAGGCAGCAGCCAAGCGCTTCCGCGTGACGGGCAGCGGCAAGGTGATGCGGACGAAGGGCGGCAAGAGCCATCTGCGCCGGCGGAAGTCGAAGCGCTCGAAGGCCAAGTTCGACACCATGCTCGAAGTCACCACTAGCGCTGAAGCCAAGCGCGTGCGCCGGTTGGCGCCTTACCTGGGCAAGTATAAGCAGAATCCGCCGGCCTAAGTGGCGCGTGCCCGCCGGGCGGATGAGCATAGGAGCATAATCAATGAGCCGTGTTAAGGGTGGCGCCGTAACGCGCCGTCGGCATAAGAAAATCCTGAAAATGACCAAGGGCCAGTGGGGCACCAAGCACCGGCTCTTCCGGCGCGCCAACGAAGCTATGATGAAGAGCCAGTGGTACGCCTATCGCGACCGTCGCAACCGCAAGCGCGATCTGCGCCGCCTGTGGATTACGCGCATTAATGCGGCGGCCCGTCTCAGCGGCCTGTCGTACAGCCGCCTGATCCACGGCCTGAAGGGTGCGAGCATCGAGCTGGACCGCAAGATTCTGGCGGACCTGGCTGTGCGCGATCCGCAGACGTTCGCTTCGATTGTCGAGCTGGCGAAGCAGTCGTAGCGCGCCCCATCAGGGCAACAAGCAAAGACCGGCGTTTGGAACGATGCGTCCCGCCGGTTTTTTGTTTGCAGAACAGCGAACAGGAGTTAGCCGTTAGCAGTCAGCCACAAGCGGAGAAGCCGGACATTTGTGGGCGTGCGGGCCGTTTTTTCGCATGCCAGCGCGGGGCGCTTCGCGCAGACTGACCTGATCGCGTTGCACGGAACGTGTATAATTTGCAGCGAACGTCCGCAGTCTGCCTTTTGCGAATCGCTAACCGCTCGTCGCTAACAGCTTTCATGGAGCAATTTATGCTGATCACCAGTTCCCAAAACGAGCGCATCAAGCAGGTGCGGATGCTCCAGCAGCAGGGCAAGGCGCGGCGCAAGCAGCAGCGGCTTGTGCTGGAAGGCGCGCGCCTGATGGCGGACGCGCTCGATACCGGGGCGCAGCCGGATTATGCGCTGCACACCGAAGAGGCGGACTCGCCCGGCACCCCCACCAACGCATTGCTGGTGCGCCTGCGCGACGCGTGCCCGGTCTTCGCGATCACGCCGGAGCTGATGGCTGCGCTCTCCGACACGGAGACGCCGCAGGGCGTGCTCGGCGTGTTTCCGCTGCCAGAGTTGCGCGTACCGGACGAACCGGCGCTGATCGTGGTGGCAGATGGCTGGCGCGACCCCGGCAACCTCGGCACGCTGATCCGCACCTGCGCGGCGGCGGGCGTGGATCTGCTCTTGCTCACGAAGGGGACGGTCGACCCCACCAACCCGAAAGCGATCCGCGCGGCGATGGGCGCACACTATCGCGTGCCGCTGCGCACGCTGGATTGGGATGCGATCGCGCAGGCGTATCCCGCGCACCGCTTCTACCTGGCGGACGCTGCCGGGGAGACGCTGTACACCGATGCCGACTGGCGGGTGCCTTCTGCGCTGGTGATCGGCGGCGAGGCGCACGGCTTCGACGCGGCGGCAGAACGCATCCCGCACACCCGCGTGCGGATCCCGATGGCGCCTGACGCGGAGTCGTTGAACGCGGCGATTGCGGCAGCAGTGTTGATCTACGCCGCTCGCGCGCACGCTCTCGGCTGAAATCTTCGCAATTTCTTCACAGCGCACATCGCGCTCGCCTTGTATACTGAAAGTATCCGCGCTGCGCGTGCCATCACTGCGCCTGCGCGCTCCTGGGGGGTGGGAAGCCGTTCGCGCCGCCGGTTGTTCGGCGGCGGGAGGATTTTTGAGTTATGACGACTTCCCCTTTGTCTCCTGCGCTGGCGCGCGCCGCCGAACACCTGCACGCTGGCGAGCGTGACGCCGCCGGGCGGCTGCTCAAAGCCTATCTGGCGGATCATCCCCGTGATGCCGACGCATGGTGGCTGATGTCCCAGGCGGTCAGCCGCCCGCAGAACGTCCGCTCGTGCCTGGAGCGCGTGCTGAAGCTGCGTCCCGATGATGTGCAAGCAAAAGCGCGTCTGGCGCAGCTTTCCGCGCCGGAGCCTGAAGACTCGTACTTCGCGATCCGGCCCTCGCCTCGCGCGGCCTCATCCTCGCAACCGGCGCCTTTCGACCCGACCGCCGATCTGGGCGAGCCGTTCGATCCCTTCACCGGAATCGACACGCCAGATGACCCCTTCGCCGCGTTGCGCGGCCAGCAGCCAGGGACCGGGCTCCAGCCGGATTGGGGACCGGGCCTGGAGTTCGTGCGCGAGCGTCCGGCGGCGCCGAAGAAGGCCGCGCCTCGCCGCAGCGGGCTGTCTCGCAAGATGACCGGGCTGCTCGCGGGCATCTTCGCAGTGATCGTGCTGGTTGGGGCGCTCGTCGTGGTGGCGCGCGATCGCGGCTGGATCAACCTGGGCGGCCTGCCAGAGATGCGCGTGCTGGATGGCGGCAGCTTTTCGCTCGAATATCCGGCGGACTGGGGCGCGGAATGCAAGACCGGCATGCAGGGCGCGCTGGTGTGCGGGATCGCGAACGACCCGCGCTATAACGAGGTCGATCTGTACGGGGGCTCGCAAGCTGACTTTGCGGGAATGTTTTCGAGCGCGGTGGGCGATATGCTGAGCCTGGGCAACCCGCCCGATCTCGCGCTGTCGGTGATCGCAATGGACCTCTCGCCGGACTCGCCCTACTACCGGCAAGGCAGCCAGGCGAAGCTGCTCCACGACGTGCTGACCGAGTATGGCACGCTGGGCGGCGACTACGCGTCGGAGTATGACGAGCGCGAACAGACTATCAACGGGCACAGCGCGCGCGTCTTCCGGCTGGATGTCAAGGACACGTCCGGCACGCTGGAAGCGTTCGTAACGGGCGGTGATGGTGACTGGTCGCTCTATGACGTCTACATCCCGCACGACGACAGGGTTTTCTGGATGACCGTGCAGGCGATGGCGCTGCACAACCGCGAAAAGATCCCGCACGACGTCATCGCGCACATGATCGAGTCGATTGATCTTAAAGAGGGCTAGCGGCGAGGATTGCGCGCAGTCAGCCGCCTGCTGGTCGCGCCCGGCATGCGATGCAGTAACGTGGATCGCTCACGCGAATGTCGGCCAGCACCGTGTCGATATCGTCCGCGCCGATGATCGCGTTGATGATCACCCGGCGCTCCGCTTCGCTGTGCGCGTAGGCGGTCACCACTGCCATATGGTCGGACGCAAAGATGATCTCGACATGATCCCGCGCGATCCCTGCGCGGGCCAGCACAGCGAGTAAGGCTGCCCGGCGCGCCTCATTCCGCTCCAACAGCTTTTCGGGATCCTCATGGGCGGCGGGTTCGGCGGGACCGGTCGGCTGCGAGGGCGTGCCCCAGATGTTGGCGCGAGGCGGCGCTGTGGTGGCATGCCGGTGCGGCGTGACGGTGTTGTCTGCGTTGTTTGCTCCATTGACGGCGGTGGGATAATAGGGTCGCCCGGCCCGCCACGCGTGCCAGCGGCGCAGAAGCTGTTCGAGGATGGTGCGCTGCTGCGCGTTTTTCCAGTAGGCGGCGGGGACGGGTCGCCCGCGGCGCCAGGGCGTTGAGGTGCGGTTTGCCTGTTGCCGAAGCTGGTTGATGCGCGACATGATCTGCGCGCTTAATCCGAGCGCGCTGCCAGAGTTCACCTGCCGCGCGAGCAGGTCTTCGATAATCGTGCATTCGGCGGCGGCGGAGCGAATCATCGCATCCAGCCCGGCGGCTTCGGCGCAGTCGTGGCAGTCACGCCGGACGTGCTCAAGACGCGTGATCTTGTGCCGAGCCTCGCTTAATTCGGCTTCGAGAAAGTCACGTGTCTGCTGCTGTCCGTGTGTGTCTGGCATCACAAATTACCTTTCCCTCGATCCTATCCTGCTTGTGTGGCCTGTCAAACTCCTAAACACTAGGAGGGGCGGGCGCAGCCGTTGGCAGATTATAATCAGCCACAGATCGCGCGGCGGTTTGGCGGCGCAAGGAGAGGCGAGCATGACCGAGTTCCCACGCTTGTTGATTCCATTTGAGGACGTCCCAGCGCGCGCGATTCGCGTGCCGGTCGGGGCTGATCCCGGTGCGGCGCTGGCGGCGCTCGAACTGCCACCCTACCGGGCTATCGTGGTGATTCACGGCGGCGCGGGCGGGATGGATGCGCCGCTGATCGACGCGGTCACGCGCTTTTTTGCGCTGAGCCTCGCTCCGTTCGCGGAGCGGTATCGCGTCCTGATCGCGGATGGCGGCACGCGCGCCGGAACGATGGCGGCGATGGGCGCGGCGCGGCGCGCGGTCAACGGGACGTTCCCGCTGGTCGGCGTGGCACCGTTGGGCGCGGTGAGCTATCCGGGGAGCGGGGACGCAGACGCCGGTCGGGCGCCGCTCGACGAGGGACACTCGCACTTCATACTGATTGAGGCGGAGTCGTTCGGCGTCGAAAGCGATTTGCTGGTAGGCTTGCTGCGAGCGGCGGGCGTGCCGGGTGTGGCGTTGATTGTCAACGGCGGGTCGATTGTTCGCGAAGAGGTCGCTGCGCACGCTGCACGCCACAACCCGGTGATCGCGGTGGCGGGCTCAGGACGCGCCGCCGATGAGCTGGTTGATCCGCAGGGGCCGCTGCGCGCCGAGACACCCGGTCTCGCGCTTGAAGTCGTGCAGCTTGCGGAGCCGTCGAACCTTACCGCAACGCTGGAACACCTGCTGCACGCTGCGCCGTAGCGTTCTGGGCCCGCTTACAGGCCGCGTAGCTGCTGCTTGAGCTCGTCGGCGCCCGTGACACCATGATTGATCTGGCGGAGCGTGCCGCCGCCATCCAGCACGAAGGTCGTCGGGATGCTGAGCACGCCCCAGCGCCGGGCTGCGTCCGGCTGGTTGAGCGCGTTGACCTCGATCACCTGCACGCGGTCGTTGAGCTCGTCAAGCAGGCGCTGGATCGCCGGACGCTGTTGTGTGCGGCAGGGCGCACAGGTCGGCGAGGTGAAGTACACGATCGCAGGCACGCCGAGCCGCAGAGTGTCCAACAGCGGATCGCGTGCCGCCGCGTGTGTGGCACGGCGCGTCTGCCAGCAGCACACCGCGTGATAGGCCAGCCACGCGCCCGCCCCCACCAGCGCCAGGATCAGCAGACGCTCGATCATCGCGCCGCCTCAGACCGCGAGCGACTGAAGCCAGGGACACCCAGCCGGTTGAACCAGTAGTACATCGTGCATCCGGCGCACCACCCCGCAAACAGGTTAAGGCTCGCCAGCATGATCACCACCAGCACCAGCGCCCACCCGATCGCCGTGACGCCTGCCAGCACGAGCAGCGTCCCCAGCGTGACCATCACGCCGCCTACAAGTTGGGCGAAACGGTGTGGCTCCGGGTTATCCGGCACGACACGTGACTGGATGATCCCGGCTGGGCGCAGCAGGTGGCGGTATATCCGCGTGAACAACCCAAGCGGCGGCGCTGCCGCAGAGAGCAGCATGATCGCGCCAGTGATGCCGCTGATCGCGGGAGCGGACAGCACAAACGCCAGCGCGAGCAGCGTGATCGTGAAAACCTGGTTGGTGCGGATCGCGCTGTGGTCAACAACACGTTCAACGTTCATTCGTCGGTCCTCGGTTCTGCTTGACTTTTCCCTGCACAAAAAACGGCCAACGGACAAAACAAAAGCGTGGCGGACGCCCGGTTGTTGCGAGCAGAGTTATCTGCCCGCGTTGGGGACGTGTGCCACGCCGTTCAGCCGTTGGCCTGGTGGTTGATTACTCGGTCGCTGGTCTGAGGGCCGTGGCCTAACGCCCCGGCTTCAGACACATGCAAACCTGCTGGTACATCATGTGCGCTGCCTCTTGCGAGAATTGATTTTGCGCTCGATTGTACGAATTATTAAGATACCTGTCAACTTTATCCTGCCAGCGTTAAGGGTTTGGGCTGCGTGTGACTAAAGCGCCCGCGCATACAGATGCTGCGTGGCGGGCTCGCTGTCTGGCTCGGCGTCGATCTGCGCCAGGACGTGATCCCACGCGAAGGTCATCAACTCCGCATAGTCGTGATGCGTCGCCCAGTCGCGCAGGGCCATGACCAGTAGCGGGCTGATGGGCCGGCGCGACCAGATGAACGCGTGGACGCGCTGCGGCTGCTCGCGGTCCTGCTGCAAGAGCGCGTAGGCTTCCTGCCCGGTGACCGTCAGGTGCAGACGCGCGGTTTCGATCTCGACGATCTCCGGCACGCTGTTCCAGAAGCCCGGCGGCATCCGGTCCCACTCCTGGCGCGCGTTCTGATAGCGGCCCAACGGCATATGCCAGCCGTCGATCTGGCGCGGGGCGAAGGTCGTGAGCTCGGACGCTTTGTAGAAGACGCGCCCTTCCTGCGCTTTGAGGATCACGCGCTGGCCCGTGTGCGCGTGGCTGAAGCGGTGATGCTCGTACAGCGCGGCTTCTGGCGCGCCGTCGGCGACGGTGACACGCTTGCAGCGGATCGCCTCGGCGATCTGCTGGATGTAGGTCAGCAGCGCGCTCCCCAGCCCGATCTCATCATACGCCGGGTCTACAATCAGGCGCGCGATGTTGATGTGATGTCCGAACGGCTCCGGCTCGTTACCGATGTAGACCTCTGCCTCGGCGCCAACCTGCCCACTGACTTCGGCCACCAGCGGGATGCCATCCGTGCCGCGCAGCAGGTTCGCCAGGTGCACGGCGCACATCTCGACGCTGGCCCAGGGTCCGGCGTTCTGCCAGCGTTCGAACAGCGTGAGATCGTCGTATTCGGCGGGGACCGGCTCGTTGCCGGGGTCGTACCGCATCCACGTCTTCACGTTGGCGGTGGTCAGCGCGGTGATGGCGGCGGAATCGGCGAGATTGGCTTGGCGCACGGTAATCTGCGACATACTCATTTGCTCCTACGGATGCTGGCATCCGATCCTGGCAGGTTCACAATAAATCGGGCAGCGCGATCTTCGGATCGCCCTGTGGGAAGAGCGCGCGCAGCAGCGGCGCGTAGCGCTCGTGGTAGCCCGCACTGGCGCGGTCGAGCCCGTTCCAGCCCGTGATCAGGCGGGCGACGACGGTCGACGGGGCTTCCAACTCGACCAGCTCGTACTCGTTTCCCGCGCCAAGGTAGACCTCGCCCTGGTCGTTTTCGGTGCGGAGGACAAGCTGGAAAGCGCGCGCGGCGTAGGGGCTGTTCAGGCGGCGTTCTTCCAGCGCGGGCCGCAGCCGGTCCAGCGCCTCAGCGAGATCATGCACGCGCACCATCCCCGCCCCGGTAGAGGTCCGCAGGCACGCGCCCCGCACCAGCGCGTGCGCCATGAGCGCGCTCTCTGGATGAATGTACAGCCCGATCCGGTCAGCGCCAAGCATCCGCGCATTGTGCCCGATGGCAGCGACCAGCGCTTCGACCCCGTCGGGATGATCGCCCGCGGTTTCGACCACGCAAAACGAGGCGGCGTCGCGCTCGCGGAACCAGTTGACCGGCCCCTGGCTGACCAGCCGTGTGTACGCGACGATTTTCCCGGCGATCTCGGCCACCAGAAAATCATCTGGCTCATAGCGGCCAATGCGCGCCAGATAATCAAGCTGCCATTCCCAGACCTCATCGCTCCGTGCGATCAGATAGTGACCGCGCGCGCTCGCCGCCGTGTACAGCGCCGCGATGGCGGACAGATCGCTGTTGTAATAACGGCGGACCGTCACCGGCTGGTGCGCGATGCCAAGCCGCTCAGCAGTGCGCCGCTGGTAACTATGGATCGGGTCCCACTGCCCTGCTTTGAGCAGCGCCTCGGTGGCGATCTCGGACTCAAAGCTCGTCAGGTAGAGGCCGACAGCGTATTCATACTGCCAGACGTCCTGCCCCTCGCTCGACCAGTAACCACTGTCGGGCGGGCCGAGCAGCAGCCCCAACGCGTCACCCCGCTCTGTCATGCGCTCATGTGCGGACTGGAACAGCGCGCGCAACATGGCGGGCGCTTGCGTCTCGGGGGGCACGCTGATCAGCGTGAGCTCGGCGGTGGGCAGGGTGCTCGCCCCGATCTGAAGCTGGCGCGGAATCAGCATGATGTGGGCAGCAATCTCACCGTTGTTGTCTGCGATGACCAGGCTGTTGCGCGGATCAAAGTCTGGCAGCGTGCCGTACCAGGCGGTCAGGAGTTCGCTGTCTTCGGCGGTGTGGGTTTGCTGGAAGTGCTCAAACAGCGCGGCGCGGTCCTCCGGCCAACGCAAAGGACGGACCTGGTCTGTCATAGAGCCTCCAACGCTTTCCACGTGCCCCCCCATTCGTATCTCGCATTATAGCGTTGCTAGGCCATTGCGTGCTATTCGAACCGGGCATGTAAGTCAGATTGTAAGGTTGCGCGTCTGGGGCACAGCGGTAAAGTAGTGGGATATCTGCACCCGGCAGACGAAAGCGAAGGAGGTCGAGTTTGACCGCGGAAGGTCCTTACATATTCGCCGGGACATCTAACGAGCCGCTTGCCCGCGCGATTTGTGAACACCTCGGCGTGCCTCTCCGTCCGACTCGTATCGAGCGCTTTAGCAACGGAACGCTCAAAGTTCAACTCGGCGAAAGCGTTCGCAACAAGGATGTCTACATCATCCAGTCCCTCACCAGCCCGGTCCATCGCCATATCATGCAACTGCTGATGATGCTGGACATCGCCCGCACCGGCGATGCGGCGCGCGTGACCGCGGTGATCCCGTACTATTCCTATGGCCGGTCCGACAAGAAGGACGCGCCGCGCATCTCGATCACGGCCAAGCTGGTCGCACGCCTGATCGAAACCGCTGGCGCAAGCCGTCTGATTGCGATGGCGCTGCATTCGGCGCAGACGCATGGTTTTTTCGACGTGCCGCTCGACCACCTCACCGCGCTGCGCGTGATGGTTGACCACTACAAAAAGCAGGACCTGGCGGATACAGTGGTGGTGTCTCCGGACGTTGGTTACGCCAAGCAAGCCACCAAGCTGGCGTACGCGCTGCGCCTGCCGCTGGCGGTTGGCAGCAAGGTGCGCCTGGGAGATGCGGAAGTCGAGATCGCGACGGTGTTGGGCAGCGGCGGCCCCACGCCCAAGCGCGCGATTGTGATCGACGACGAGATCGCGACCGGTGGCACGATGTTCGAGATCGTGCAGGCGATGGCTGACCAGGGTGTCACGCATTTTTCGCTGGCCTGCACGCACGGCCTGTTCACCGGCAACGCGATCGATCGCCTCAAGGCGCTGTCGTGCGTGGACGAGATCGTGTGTACCGACACGGTCTATGCCCCGCACGCGATCAAGGGAATCCCGAAGCTGCGGATCGAGTCGGTCGCACCCGTCATCGGAGAGGCGATCCGCTGCAACCATGAAGGCCGTTCCGTGGGCGAGTTGTTCGCTTTCTGGACGGAAGATATGCCGCCGGAAAGCTGGTTCGGATAGGCTATGGCGCGCCGGCGGTGGCGCTGGGGCGTTGTGGCGGCGAGCTTGCTGGCGATCGCGGCGCTGATCTGGGCGTGGGATCGCTGGTTTGCAGCGCGTGAGGTGGACGGCGTGACCGGATGGGTGAGCCCGGCGCAGCGCGATCGGCTGCGCACGATTTTTGAGGACGGCCAGGCCCGCGGCGCGCTGCCCGGCGTGTTTACGGTGGTGGGTGACAGCATCAGCGCGGACGGACGGTTCCTCAAGCCGATCGTGCAGGGACAGGTTGCTCTCGGGGATTACGGCGCGCTGCAAGCGGCGATCGACACGTTTTCAGCGCCGAACGGGCGCGGCGAGCCGTCGTTTAGCGCGTGGTCGTGGGCGGCTGAGGTGGGCTGGACGACCGAGGATGCGCTCAACCCGGCGCTGAATGTCGCCGGAGCGTGCAACGCGGGCGAATCGCCGCTTGCCTGCGAGTACCGGACTGCGCGGCCCAGCGTCGCCCTGATCACGCTGGGCACAAATGACGTCGCCGCTGGGCGCTCCCCAGAGAGCTATCGCGCCAACCTGCGGCGCATCCTCGACGAGACGCTGGCGTGGGGCGTCATCCCGGTGCTGAGCACTATCCCCCCTCAAGCGCTTGGCCCAGAGCGCGACGCCCGCGTGAGTGAGTTCAACGCTATTGTGCGCGAGCTTGCGGCGGAGCACGAAATTCCGCTGTGGGACACGTTCGCCGCGCTCGACGCTTTGCCGGATCGCGGCCTGAGCGCGGATGGCGTGCACCTCAACGCGCCGCCGGATGGCCGCACCGCCACCTTTGATGCAGAACACCTTGCGTATGGCGTCACGGTGCGGAACCTCGGCGCGCTCGACGCGCTGGACATCGTGCGCCGCGCGCTGGATTAGCGCCAGGCCGCTCCCAAAGGACACCTGATGCAACGTGCGCCGCTAAAGAAGGAACGCGCTCGCGCCCTTGCGCCGCTGGTGCTGATCCTGCTGCTGGCGGCGGCGCTGCGCCTGTCCGGGGCGGCCTCGCGCCCGGTGTGGACTGACGAGGGCTGGACGGCCTGGGCAGCGCGCGATCATCGCCCCTCAGTCATCCTAGACAAGCTGGCTGACGACCGGCATCCCCCGCTGTACACCCTCGCGCTGAGCGGCTGGTGGTCAGTGGCGGGGCCGTCGCATGTCGCGCTGCGCTTCCCGGCGATTGCGGCGGGCGTGCTGAGCGTCGCGGTGACGTATCGCATCGGCGCGGACTGGCTGGGGCGGCGCGCGGCGCGGTTCGCGGCGCTGTTGCTGGCGGCGCTTCCCCTGGCGGTGTACTACACGACCGAGATCCGCACCTATGGCTGGCTGCTGCTCAGCGTGGCGCTGATGGCATTGTCCTTCCTGCGTTTTCTGCGCGCGCCGGGCTGGCGCTATGGGGCGCTCTACGCGCTGAGCGTGGCGTTTATGCTCTACACGCTTTACCTCGGCGCGCTGGCGCTGGCCGTACAGGGAGTGGTGGGTTTGCTGCTGTGGCGCGGAACGCTTCGCCAGAAGGCCGGGCTGGTGGCGAGCTGGCTCGGTGCGCTGGTTCTGTTTGCGCCATGGCTGGCGGTGATGCTGGCGCGGCAGGGTGCGTATCTAACGGAAGGAATCGGCGGGTTCCCCGGCAGCATTGAGACGTCGCTCGACAACCTGCTGCCGGTCGCGCGCTATGTGTTTGGCGAGCAGGTCGCGCTGGTCGGCGGCGCGTACTTGCTTGCGCTGGTGGGGTGGCGCGCTCCGCGTCGCACGTTGCGCGAAACGGCGTGGACATACCTGCTGCTCGGCGGCGCGGGGCTGGCGCTGTTTATGATCGTGGCGAACCTGTGGTTTGGTGTGCTAGCGGCGCGGATGCTAGCGTACCTCACGCCGCTGATCGCGCTTGTGGCGGGCGCGGGGCTGGCGCTGCTGGACCGGCGCGCGAGCGCGATCCTGGCGCTGGCGTGGCTGGTGGTCATGGTGGT
>Ga0079224_100004506_pt1 | contig 18048 bp, 20 predicted proteins | sample Stecom2015_FD_80414 | JGI IMG/M metagenome (GOLD analysis project Ga0079224, IMG submission 80414) | Agricultural soil microbial communities from Utah to study Nitrogen management - Steer compost 2015 | ecosystem: Environmental > Terrestrial > Soil > Agricultural land | place: USA: Utah...
GATTAATTGGCAAGGATAACGATCTTCCTTGGCGCTTACCAGCAGATTTAGCTTATTTTAAACGAGTGACCATGGGGCACCCGATTATTATGGGAAGAAAAACGTATGATTCAATTGGACGCCCACTTCCTGGACGAGAAAATATCATTGTTACTCGAGACACATCGTACAAAATGGAAGGCTGTAAGGTCATTCATTCAATTGATGAGATTCTCAAATTGAATGAAGAACATGATCAGGAGCTATTTGTAATCGGTGGGGCGGAAATTTTCAAAGAGATTCTTCCATATTCTGATCGTCTGTACATCACGGAAATTGATGAGGAATTTGAAGGAGATACATACTTCCCAGCCTTTGATAAATCTGAGTGGAAGGTCATTTCAGAAGAAAAAGGCGTGAAAGACGAGAAAAATCCATATGACTATACGTTTATGGTATACGAAAAAATGTAGAAAAATTAAATAATGGGTTTATATCTAGAAGCGCTATGATTATCGTAACGAGATTATAGCGTTTTTTGCTCGTACAACAATTTGTATAAGATCAACCTAAGATAGTTAAAATGGTAAAAAGGAAAGGGTGTTTTCTAACAGATTGTTACGCAATTCAATTTGAGTACAAACAATCTTTTGAAAAAAATCCTGAGTAAAAAACAGATAGGAGCGTCTAACATGAAAAAATTAGTACAATTCACCTCTATTTTAGTTATTCTTGTTTTTATGGCAGGATGCAACAATGACGATGAAAATGTAGAGGATGTACCAGAAGATGTACCAGTTGAGGAAAATAAAACAAACACTCAGGACGATTCGAATCAAACAACAGAATCCGCTTTTCAATTTACGCATTTTGATTTAGATGTTGAATATCCTGAGAACAAAGAATATGACGTCGATTATGAAAATGAAACGGATGGAATGGAAGCTGAAATAAGGAACGATCTTGACAACAATCATGTTAAAGGGGACCAGGCATTTGAAATCTTAAGACCGATTTTTGAAGAATTCGATTTTGATAAAAATACTTCAGATGAAGACGTCGTTTCTGCCGTGACGAATGCCTTTAATTTAGATAAAGATTTTCAAAAGTTTGAGCTAGAAGTTAAGTTCCTTGACGGTACGGAGAAAGAGTATAATGTAGGAAAATAGTAAAACTTTTATGAAAAAGGGCCTGTCCCATAATACAAAGTAAGGCAAGGTAGAAAAATGAGTCTTTTTTCTACCTTGCCTTTTTGAGTTGTTCGATTTACCTCTGAAAGTAACTGGTGGGTGTGGCTACTTTCAGTATATTATGGGCTAATGTCACAACTCCCAACTTGACATACACTTTATCGAGACCCAGTAAGAGTTTGCGACGATGAGGCTCCTAGACCGACAGCAGTAAGCGAATACCTACAGCGAAAATCAACACCCAAATAGTAGCAGAACCTAAAAAATGGGGACGGTCCTAAATAGTCACTTTTTCATGACTTTTCGGACCGCCCCTTTTTCTATACTCAAATTCAATCTAAGATATAAATGGTACATCCACCACATAAAATAAAATGGAAAAAAACATGGATGCACTTCCTGCTAGTACGAACAAATGCCAAATCGCATGGTTATATGGAAGCTTTCGCCAGACATAAAACACGGCTCCAACTGTATAAAAAATACCACCAGTCAACAGCAACATGAAGCCATTAAACCCAATGCTTTCATAGATTGGCTTTATGGCAACTATAATCATCCAGCCCATTAAACAATAACATACGGTTGATAAGATCATAAATCTTTCTACAAAGAAGATTTTAAATACGATACCAATAATAGCGAGACCCCACACAATCCCAAAAATTGTCCAACCAATCCAACCTCTCAGTGTTACTAATACAAAAGGGGTATAGGTTCCCGCAATTAATAAATAGATTGCAGAGTGATCCAATATGGCAAACACTTTCTTTGCTGTTGGATGTGTGATGCTGTGTAAAAGCGTTGAGAATAAGTATAGAAGAAACATTGTTGATCCAAAGATTGAAAAACTTACTACATGCCAGATGTCCCCATATTTTACTGCAAAAATGATTAACACAACTAGTGCAGGGATGCTTAATAAGACACCAAGACCGTGTGTAATTGCATTTGCAATTTCTTCTTTTATTGATTCTTGTCTAAAAGTCATTTTTATTTTCACCTCAAACTACAATATCTTCTTCTCATCATACTGCTATTAAATATAGAATACAAATGACATATGTCATAAAAAGTAAAAGAATTATTGTTGATTTGCTTCGTAATTTAAGAGGTTTAGGTTGTAAGCGTTTTAATTTTTAGATGTAATAAAATATTTAGAAAATTTTACTCCAGAAAAGCTAATTCGTGTTATAATGAACAAATTAAATCTTTATTACTGTACTGTAGTATTGTGGAACACAGGAAAGGGGATATGGACTTCATGGCACATGAGGTAAAACAAAAATTAGATGGGATCCATGTAGAGGATATCATTAAAGCAAATCAAACATTGAAGGATGTTATAATCCATACACCTTTACAAAGAAATGAATTACTATCTGAACGTTACGAATGTAACTTATTAATAAAACGAGAAGACTTACAGATTGTTCGTTCGTTTAAAATTAGAGGCGCTTATAATCGTATTAAGAATCTAACTGAGCAAGAACTAGAAAATGGAGTGGTATGTGCAAGTGCTGGAAACCATGCACAGGGTGTAGCATTTTCCTGTTTTGCATTGAAAATTAAAGGGAAAATCTTTATGCCATCCACTACACCAAGACAGAAGGTATCACAAGTGGAGGCTTTCGGTAGGGATTATGTTGAAATCATTTTAACAGGTGATACGTTTGATGATTCTTATGATGAAGCTGTAGCATGCTGCAAAAGAGAAAATCGCACATTTATCCACCCATTCGATGATGCAGATGTCATTTCAGGTCAAGGGACCGTAGCGGTTGAAATCCTAAATGATTGTACGGAACCAGTAGATTATGTATTTGCTGCGATCGGTGGAGGAGGGCTTATTTCAGGAATCTCAACCTATATGAAGAGTATTTCTCCAAACACTAAGATTATTGGAGTTGAACCAGAAGGTGCTCCAAGTATGAAGACATCAATTGCCAATGGTGAAGTTACCACTTTGAATAAAATTGATAAGTTTGTTGATGGGGCAGCTGTTAAGACAGTTGGTGAGAAAACGTTTGAGATTAGTAATGATCTTGTAGATGACATTATTGCTGTACCAGAGGGGAAAGTGTGTACAACCATCTTAGACCTGTATAATGAAAATGCCATCGTAGCTGAACCTGCAGGGGCATTATCAATAGCTGCACTTGATTTATACAAGGATAAGCTTAAGGGAAAGACAGTGGTTTGTGTACTTAGCGGCGGAAATAATGATATCAGCAGGATGCAGGAAATTAAAGAACGTTCAATGCTTTATGAAGGCTTACAATGCTACTTTATTGTGAATTTTCCACAAAGAGCAGGTGCATTGCGAGAGTTTTTACTTGATGTACTTGGTCCAACCGATGACATTACCAGATTTGAATACACGAAGAAAAATAACAAGGATAATGGTCCCGCTTTGGTTGGGATTGAACTTAAACATAAAGAAGACTACGACGCACTACTTAATCGAATGATGAAGAAGGGCTTCCCATTCCGTGAGTTGAATAAAGAAAACACATTGTTTAACTTGTTGATTTAATAATTCAAGAATATAACATATTTAGACAAAGACGAATGGCTTATTATCATGTATAATAAAGGAAACGGGTGAAAAAGGACTGATAGTTTGCTATTCAAAAGCCTAGAGTTCAAGAATTGTTATGGACAGAAGGTAAAGGTAATCGAAATTCCAGTATTGGAGAGAGGCAACACATATCATTTTATGCTCGATTTTCGTTTGCAAGTATTTTTGTCTAAAATTATGACAAAATCAGCTCCAAATCAAATCTATTCGTTTCGGGAATACTTAAAATCTGTTATTAAATGGACGGATTATGAACGAATTTTCCAACTAGATAAATTAAAACATAACGCCTAGTTTTAATTTAATTCAAAACCCTTAATGAAATAAGAATTTGTTGTAGAAAACAATATAGTAGTGGATTAATTCCTGGCTGAATAAAGTTAAAGCCTCAAGCGGATTCCGATTTTTTAGGGTAGTTTTTCGTGCGCAAAGATTAAAGACTTCGAGCACAACAACCTTTGGTGTCTTTATGAATCCACCTCATGACGCCCTAAAAATCTGGCGCAAAACGCCAAGGCGCATTGGATTAGAATGAACCGATTTTAAACCAATAAATCGGTTCTTTTTTTTGCTCTGAAGTAACAACATCGAGCAATTATAACCCGTTTTAAAAAAGGACAAGCTATTTATTAATAATAGATGTTTATAGTAGGAAGTGAACGTATGACAAAAATAAAAATTGTTACGGATTCGACAGCAGATTTATCAGAAAAGCAAATAAAGGAATTGGGTATCTCAGTCGTTCCACTATCGATCACCATTGATGGAGAAACGTTCCTCGATAGGATTGATATTACCCCACAGGAATTTTTAAAAAGAATGAAACAGTCTGTTGAACTCCCAAAGAGCTCACAACCAGCCGTTGGTCATTTTGTTGAATTATATGATCAATTAGGTTCTGACGGAAGTGAAATAATCTCCATCCACATGACTGCTGGAATGAGTGGCACTGTCGCATCAGCAGAAAATGCTGCTAAGTTGAGTGAAGCAAACGTTACTGTGATTGATTCGATGTATATCTCTAGGGCCCTAGCATTTCAGGTATTGGAAGCAGCAAAAATGGCTAAGAACGGGCATACGAAAGAAGAAATCCTAGAACGAATCGAAGAAATTAGAAAAAACTCAACTCTATTTGTAACGGTTGATACATTGGATAACCTTGTAAAGGGAGGCCGTATCGGAAGAGGGAAGGCATTGATTGGATCTTTATTGAATATTAAGCCAATCGCTTCCTTGCAAGATGGTGTCTATACCCCTGTTTCAAAAGTTCGCAGTCATTCGCAAATTGTAAAATATTTAAGTAAGAAATTTGCTGAGGATGTAAGTAATAAATCTATTAAGGGTGTAGCGATTGCCCAAGTGGATGCTTTGGAGCTAGCGGCTAATCTTAAAGAAGCGATTAAGAAATTAACTGGATATGTGGAAGTGGATGTTGTAGAAACCACGCCCGTTATCAGTACCCATACTGGTCCAGGAGCAATCGGATTTATGTATTATGCGGAATAAGCACAAAAAATGACGTGTGAGCGATTCACACGCCATTTTTTTACCAATAAAAGGTCCCCTGTACCTTAAATAAGCTGCTTTACTTATTATATTTCTGGTTTTGGTGTAGGTGTTGGAGCAGGGAAACCTTCTTTATATGTCTCATCAATTAATTCCCGAATTTCACTAGGTGACTTCCCGTTTGAATATTCAAGCACAGACGTAGCTGCAATGTCTAAGCAAACACCACATTTTGTGCCATGATCATCCCAGACAATTTTTCCGTCTTGATTATCATGGACAAAGCAGTCGTATGCATCACGGTGACCAACTGAATCAGCACAGCCACAATAACAAGGGATTGTTTCAAGTAAATCCTTGTGCATGGCAGCCGCTTGATAAATCGTAACCATCTCCTCTGGTTTGTCATCTAAGAAGGAAGGCAGTTGATCAATAGAGGCTGTTTCCTCACGTATATCCCCGACCACAACATGGTCTTCACTAGACGAATCATGACTTTCTTCATTTTGTCCACAACCAACCAGACCAAATACAAATACTAGAATGAGAAAGATGTATAATTTTTTCATCGTGAACAACCTTTCCATATGTTTGTAAGCTCATTTTAACATATCATAAGGAATCAACGTATTTGTTCACCGTTTTGTCAATAAAGATAAAATGCAAAAATAAGGATATCGAGATTGATATCCTTACTTTCCTTCAGATTCTTCATCTGATAAATCTAATTTTTCTCCACCAATTGAAATGTAGGACAATATATCTAAGTCTGGTTTGGCCTTTGCCATCCCTTGAATGTATGGTGTGATCGTATCCTTGAAATCTTTACTAACACCTAGCTCCTCACAGTGTCCATATACATACATCTTTTTATCATCAAAGAAGAACGAGATATATCCAAGTGCTTGTTTGTCTTGGTTAACAATGTTTAAGATTTGACATTCTTCTTTAATTACCTCTGGAGAAACAAAAATTTGCAAGACAACCTCTCCTTTACAAAATTAAGTAAATTGTACTTTCTTGAACAGTGAATCATTGGATTCTTTGCTTGGATTTTTCTTTTTCACATGAATAAGCATCATGCATAATAACCCAACGATAAGTGTTAATGAAGCAGTTGTTAGAAACATCCCAGTCCTGGACCAATTCATGAGCCAGCCATATATGGGTGGTCCAACCGCTACACCTAGGAATCGGACCGAACCATAAAGGGATGTTACAAACCCTCGTTTTTCGGTGGATACTGAACCGGTGATAAAGCTATTAATACAAGGTAGGACTAAGCCTGTTCCGATACTGCTAACTGCCAATACCGCGATGAATGGAATTAAACTTTCAAAAAAGACTAACAAGGCGAATGAAATCGTCATGAGAACAAGCCCAATAATAATGAGCTTCTTCATGAGTGGCATCTTCTTTCCGATTTTACTTCCTGTCACATAGGAAGTTGTTGTCATACATAAAAGGGGAATTGCCAATATGGCCCCTTTAAGTACACCATCTGTGTCATAGGTCGTCTCTAGAACATCAGATAAATAAAACAAAATACCAAATAATGTGAATAAGCATGTTGCTCCAGCCAAATAGGCTGTGAATAACCATCTACCTTCGTTCTTAAATACTGAGAACAGTCCTCTCACATATTTTTTCAACGGCGGTGGCTCTTTCTTTTGTTTTTTCTCTTTAACAAAGAAGATCGTAAGAAGCACAGAAATTAAGCAAAAGACTGGGAAAGCGTAGAAGGCTGCATACCAAAATAATAAAGCAAGTAGTGATCCAATAATGGGTGAGATAACTTTTCCAAAACCATTGGATGCTTCTACAAGTCCTAATACTTTGCTTTGTTTTGCACCTTTATATAAATCACCAGTTAAAGCCATTGCAATAGGGGCTGTTCCCGCAGCCCCAATCCCCTGCATGACACGACCAGCCATGATCCATAAATATGGGCTAGAAAACCATGTGGATGCAAACCCAGCAAGTAAACCACCTGAACCGTAAAGAATTAGAGCTGGTATAATGACCGCCTTTCTTGAGAACCGGTCTGAAAAATAACCGAGCAATGGGATCGAAATGGCTGCCGCAACGGAGAAAGCAGTGATCACAAGACTTACCTGAAATTGACTTATATCCAGTTCTTTTTGCATCTCTGGTAGAACAGGGATGAGCATTGAATTGCCAAGTACAAGGATGAGTGGAATAGAACTGATCGCAACAACCGTCATGGCTGTGTTTTTTTGACTGGACAAGTTTTTGCATCTCCTTCTTTTACGGTGTGTGTAAAAGGCTGGATGAACTTCATCCGTTCATCTAATTAAAAATAATAGCCTTACTATTTTTTCAATTTTTTATGATACATATTCTGTTAGTAGTTTCCAATGGGGATATTGCCTAATAACAGCCCATTCTGTACACCATTTACCTATTTTTGAATAACATATCAACTGTAAGAAGATGGGTGAATGTAACAAACATAGAACAACTACCTATGACAAATAAGATTGAACAGATAAGATGTTTTGAACCATATTCAAGACGAAGGAGGAGTAATTGTCCATGAATTTTTTAGATGTCCCAGTACGTTCACAGGGTGAACGAAGCTATGGACTTACCTCAATTGCCGATTTTGGAACACCCTTAGGTCAATTGGAGGATTATTTAAAGGATTATCATTCCTATATTGATATTGCGAAAATTGGGATCGGTTCAGCTTACGTTACCCCAAACCTTCAAGAAAAAATCAACCTCTATAAAAAATACAATGTAATCCCATATTGTGGGGGTACACTTTTCGAAAAATGCTATGTACAGGGCAAGCTGGATGAATACGCGCAGAGCCTTCAAAAGTTTGAAATTGAATGGATTGAAATCTCAAATGGGACAGTAGATATTCCACTTCATATAAGGCTTTCATTAATCAAAAAATTTAAGAAGCAGTTTCATGTCATTGCGGAGGTAGGATCGAAAGACCAAGAGAAAGAAATGCCTTTATCTGAATGGGAGCAGGAAATCAATTTACTATTAGCATCAGGATGTAAATATGTCATCACGGAGGGTAGAGATTCAGGAACAGCAGGGATTTATCATGCAAATGGTCAAGTCAATATGGATTTAATTAATCAAATTTCAACGAATGTTGAAGTCAATAAGGTGATTTTTGAAGCACCGACCCCGAAGCAGCAAATGTTTTTCATTAATCAATTTGGAACGAATGTAAACTTAGGAAATGTCAAAATAACAGATGTACTCGTATTAGAGGCGCAAAGACTTGGACTTCGTAGTGAGACATTTTTCATGGGGGAAAAGACATGGAACTTACCCTAATAAGGCATCTTCAAACTGAGTGGAACAAACGAGGTGTTCTACAAGGAAGTAAGGATATCCCCATCTTAGATCTAGATGAAACTGTCTTAGCTTCTATTGAAAAAAATAAACAAAAGTTAAAACAAAAATACTCAATCATTTTAACAAGTACTTTGACTCGAACCCAACAAACAGCCGTTGCCTATGGCTATCATGATTTTGCAATTGATCCGTTGTTGAATGAACTAGATTTTGGGATGTTCGAGGGAAAGGCAAAAAATCTTCTCATCGAAACTCACAAGAAGGAATGGTTTACAAATCCAAGTAACATAGAGCTAGGTGAAAGGATTGCGGACTTGGGCGATCGAATCCTTACTTTTTTACAAAAATATAAGGATCATGAGTCGATTTTAGTATTTGGGCATGGATCCTGGATTCGTGCATGTGTATCATATCTCAAATATGGAACGATCGATAAAATGAATCAAATTGAAATAAAAAATAACCAGTTGCTAACAATCAAGGTTCGAGAGGAGGAATACGAGATTGGGCGCCATCACATATGAAAGCTGGAACGAGGAAAGTGTTTCAAAGATTAAAGAATCAAATAAGGATTATTACGACATCTTAAAATGGGCGTATCAAACATATTCATCTGAAGATATTGTTTATGCTTGTAGTTTTGGAGCGGAAGGAATTGTCCTTATTGACCTCATTTCCAAAATAAAAAGAGATGCACGCATTGTCTTTCTAGATACTGAACTTCATTTTAAAGAAACATATGAACTTATCGATAAAATAAAAGAAAAATATCCAACTCTCAAAATTGAATTAAAAAAACCAGCCTTAAACCTAGAAGAACAAGCGAAACAACATGGTGATGAATTATGGAAGAAAAATCCTAATCTGTGCTGTCACATTCGCAAGATCGAACCGTTACATGAGGTACTGACAGGGACCAAGGCGTGGATTTCAGGTTTGCGACGTGAACAAGGACCAACGCGCAAAAACACCGAATACCTAAATAAGGATGAAAAGTTCAAAAACATTAAGATATGTCCATTAATCCATTGGACATGGGACGATGTTTGGACTTATATCAAGCTTAATAATCTTCCTTATAATGAACTGCACGATAAAAACTATCCAAGCATTGGGTGTGCTCCATGCACAAACCAAGTGCTAAATGGTGATTTACGTTCAGGAAGATGGGCCAACTCAAATAAAACGGAGTGCGGATTGCATGTGAAATAAATTGGGGGTTTTGAAAAGTGACATTAGGTAAGCCGCATGGCGGTACATTGGTTAATCGTTATAACCCAATGTTTAATTTTGATGACATTGATAAACAAATTGAACTTAGCAATATGGAGTTAAGTGATTTGGAATTACTCGCAGTAGGAGCATATAGTCCACTTGAAGGATTTGTTGGAAAAAAGGACTATGAATCGATTCTTCACTCCATGCGACTGGCAAATGGAATGCCATGGTCTATTCCAATTACCTTGGCAGTAGATAAAGCAGTTGCTAAGAAGATTTCGATTGGAGAGAAAGTACGTCTTGTTCAAGATAAAGAGGTGTATGGAGTCATTGAAGTGACTGAAAAGTATGTACCAAATAAGGAAGTAGAAGCTTTTAAGGTATATCGTACGACCGAGTCTGCACATCCTGGTGTGAAGCGGTTATATGATAGACCAAGTGTCTATATAGCGGGTCCAATCCAACTTGTGAACCGACCAAAAAAGTATAAATTCGAAACCTTTTATCTAGATCCTGTTGAAACACGAGCGGTTTTTAAACATTTGGGATGGAATAAGGTGGTGGGTTTTCAAACAAGAAACCCCGTTCATCGTGCGCATGAATACATTCAAAAGTCTGCATTGGAAGTCGTAGATGGATTATTTTTAAATCCATTAGTTGGAGAAACGAAAGCAGATGATATACCGAGCGATATTCGGATGGAAAGCTATAAGGTGCTTTTAGAAAAATACTATCCAAAAAACAGAGTGTTTCTATCTGTTTTTCCTGCAGCAATGCGGTACGCAGGTCCGAGAGAAGCGATTTTTCATGCATTGGTACGAAAAAATTATGGTTGTACACATTTTATCGTGGGGCGCGATCATGCAGGTGTGGGAAATTACTATGGAACGTATGATTCCCAAAATATCTTTAGTCATTTTACAGAAGAGGAATTAGGAATCTCACCGCTGTTTTTTGAGCATAGCTTTTTCTGTAAAAAATGTGGGAATATGGCCTCTGCAAAAACGTGTCCACATAGTAATGAAGATCATGTTATTTTATCGGGTACCAAAGTACGCGAAATGCTAAAAGCGGGGAAAAAACCACCAAAGGAATTCAGCAGACCAGAAGTCGTCGAGGTACTCATTCGGGGAATGGCGGAACAATACTCTAAAATTTAGGTGGGGAATATGGGAGAAGAACAATATATATTATGGCATCAATCAACGATAACGAAACAGGCGCGACAACAACGAAATCAACATAAAAGCTGTGTTGTATGGTTTACTGGACTTTCAGGTTCAGGTAAATCATCATTAGCGAATGCCCTCGATAAAGAGCTCTTTTCACTTGGTGTACAGAGCTATGTTCTTGATGGTGATAATATCCGCCACGGCTTAAATGCAGGGCTCGGCTTTAGTAAAGAGGACCGAAAAGAAAATATTCGAAGAATTGGAGAAGTCTCAAAGCTATTCGTGGATAGTGGGCAAATTGTCTGTACTGCATTTATTTCCCCATTTATTGAGGATCGTGAACAAGTCAGGACATTGTTTCCTGACGGGGAATTTATTGAGGTATATGTAAAATGTCCAATATCTATTTGTGAGAACCGTGATCCAAAGGGGTTATATAAAAAAGCAAGAAGCGGGGAAATTATGGAATTTACAGGTATAAGCTCCCCGTATGAAGAACCAATTCATCCAGAGCTAGTTATTGAGACCGATAAACTAACGATCTCTCAATCAGTAGATACCATCATAACCTATTTAAGAGAAAAGGAAATTTTGATGAAGTAAGAAAGTTGTTTATACTTTCTTACTTCATTTTTTTCTCCACCCTAGTGTGGGACTCGTCATAAATGAAGGAGTATTCAAGTGATAAATGATATCAATGATATTGGTTGAGATCGTCTGACAAATAATCGCATAGAAAACAATCCAAAAATCGATAACAGACGCTGTTAGTAAGAATATGAAAAAATTTAACCAAAGCATGACTTTTCCTGGTGACCAATCATTATACTGTGCGATCATTAACGTTGGGATCACCATCCCTCCGCTAGAGGATCCACTTCGTATTAAAAGACCGACACCAATTCCAAAAATCATGGCGCCTAAAAGTAAATCAAGCCAGAAAAAGGGTGTTAAGAACGATCCAAAGTTTGATGCAAAACTAACGGTTACTGAAGTAATCGTAACTGCAATCATCGTTTTCACAGTCCACGTAAATCCGAAATATTTTAAAGCCAAAATTAAAAATGAAAAATTAACAATCCACAAAGAGATACCTAATGGAAATTGTAACCAGTGATTCATCAAAATGGCTAGTCCAGCAGCACCACCCGAGGGGATGTTATGAGGAAATAGAAATAAGGACATGCCAAGCCCCTGTAAAAATGCTCCAGCAACTATACAAATATAGGTTAGTACAATTCTAGGCATTTGCGAACATGACCTTTTCGATAAGTATGATAGAACCTCATAAACTCTAACCTCCTAAATGCTCTCTCCTTGTCCATTTTATGTTGCCGTATTATTCAATATGTTCGAAAATTGTTCACAGTCAATATAGTTGTATCTTTATCACAATATCTATAAAATGAGATATTGAATAGATCATGATGAATGCAGGTGAAAACGTGAAAAAAATAAAGTTTTTTGTTGTAATCGCACTTATTCTAGTTTTAGCTGCGTGTGGAAATAGTGGAATTGCCAATCCATTGAATTATGAGGTTTCGGATTTTTCCTATACGGATCAATATGGTGAAAGCTTCAGCCTAAAAGATTTAGAAGGAAAAGTATGGATCGCGGATATGATCTTTACACAGTGTGATACAGTTTGTCCACCAATGTCAGCGCATATGGCGAAACTTCAAGGTATGGTGAAAGAAGAGGGGCTAGATGTTGAATTTGTATCCTTCTCGGTAGACCCTGATGTTGATACACCTGAAATTTTGAAAGAATATGCAGAAGGCTACAGTGATGATTTGTCTAATTGGCATTTGTTGACAGGGTATAGCTTAGATGAGATTACACAATTTGCAAAAGATAGTTTTAAGGCAATCGTGATGAAACCTGAAGGACAGGACCAAGTAATGCATGTAGTGAATTTCTATTTGGTTGATCAAAATGGTACAGTGTTAAAGGATTATGATGGGGTTTCTAACACACCATATGAGGAAATTATTGAGGATATTAAGAAAATTCAATAATAATATAAAAAGGACACCATGATGGGGTCCTTTTTCACGTTTATTTATTCTTTAGCCATTTCGGCACCATCATTCACAACTGTATGTAGTTCCTTCCAAAACAATTCATCGCTTGTGAAAGTAAGACATCCACTTAGGGGTTGATCAGAAAACTCCTCTTGCTTAACTGTTTGGCCTTGTTGTTCTTTCTTCATTCGATTACCTCCATTCTCCGATAATTTCGTGAATAATTTCACCTGGTCATTTTTGATAGAGATGACGGTGAAAGCCATCTATCTTTTGAAAGAGCATCGTTAATTTTGCTATTTCGGTCTTTAGTAACCCTTCAAAGTCTGATATTTCATTCCATTGTGGCAATTTGACTACTAAGCCTAAATCCAAAAGCTCTTGAAGATTTATTTCCTCCTGACCAGGGAGAGCATAATAGATAAAAGTAGGAATTCGCTTCCTTAAACATTCACTAATTGTGACGCCACCAGGCTTTGTGATAACGAGATCGGTTTGCTCATATAGTGCGTTCATTTCACTACGCGATGAGATGTATCGCAGTGGAATGATTCGGGGATGACGAAGTACGTTAATTTTTTCATACAAACGATTGTTTTTCCCGCAAAGGATTTGAAAGGTCATTTGCTTTGTTTCGAGCAAGGTGCTTACAAGCTCTTCGATTGCTCCAACCCCTAGACTTCCACCCATAATCGTACAAGTAAATCCAGTATCCATATCAGTTTTTCGGATTGATTTTTCTCTTAGCTTAGGGTGGACGGGAATGCCTGTGACAAAAATTTTTTCCTCGCTTACTCCTTTTTCCAATAAATATAATTTCATTTTCTGGTGAGCGACGAAATGGTAGTCAATTTCATGAATCCCCCAAAAAGTATGAATGAAATAATCGGTATAAACATTAATAACTGGAATATCTAAAAGCCTTTTTTCTTTTAGTTTGTTTAACATGTAGGAAGGTAATGCATGAGAACAGATAATTAAATGTGGTTTCGTTTCGATAATTAGCTTGTGAACAAATCGTTTAAATAGAAATTCATAAAGGCGATAGTTTTTATCCTGTTTCATTTGTTGAAACACAGATTTTCTATAAATCCAACTGTATGTTTTTGGAAAGAGGTGGATCCATTTCAGATAGATGGAGGAGACAAGGGCCTCGATTTTTCCATACGAGTAATGTAATATATCGATTTTTTGACATTCATAATCGGATTCAAGCGAATCTATAATTGCATCAGCCACCTGGTGATGACCTGATGGGAGTTGTAGGAACGGCATAAAAAGGATTCTTTTCATGTATAACCCCTTTCAAGTTGGTCATGAATAGTTTCCAAAATGAGTGGTTTTTTTATCCTGCCTTACTTTTCCAAAATATTTTCCATACAAAAAAGAAAAAATGTTATTGAAAATAATTTTAAAAGGAGTCTACATCATGCTCGCAAAAGTGAAGGGTTGTTTCATCACCGTCTGGTCATTCTTGGACCCAATTTATTATGCACTTACAAGGCTTAGATACGTAGAAGCCAAAGGGATTTTGCGAGTAAGAGTCACTAAATATAAGGGGAGGGCATGTGTTCTTTCAGATGGAACGGTAATTCATAAGAATGACTTATTAATCAAAATTCATTTACATAATGTACTTTTAATGAGGGATCTACTGGGTGTTAAGGGGGAAACTTCTCGAGCAAGAATGATTTATAAACAAGTGAAACAGGCTTTACCTGGTGTTGCTCACTTTTTACATAATCATCCAAAGAAGAATGAGATCAAAGGGATTATAGGGATTACTTCTTTAAACAAAGGGAGCGGTCGGTTAGGGTTTGAACCAATTGCAATTTCAAATAAACTCTACCTCTGGTTTAAACGGTTTGCATTTCTACCAATGTATATGATGGCAGTATCAAAATTTTCGGTGCACAGTAGTCTTAGGCGTCCAGTATATCTGTTTATGTCAAAGAATACCTTGTTTGAGTTGTATCGATAGACATCCATTCATTTCCACTAACTTTTCGAATTCTATTCTTTATAATGGAAGGAAAAGAGGTGGTGTTTTTTTGTTTAAGGTATTTTTGCTATTTATTTTATTTATAGTAGTATCTTATTTTATAAGAAAAGCAAATAAGAACACATTCGATGTGAAAGTAAATAAGATCACTGTGAAACCTGATCAAACATCCATGGAATCCACCCAATTAAATGTTTTACATCTTTCAGATTTGCATCTTGAAAATCTATCGATTACCCCAAATGAATTATATCGACAAGTGAGAAATGAAAAAATTGATCTCATCGCGTTAACAGGTGATTTTTTAGATCGTAAACGAAGTATTCCAAAACTCATTCCATATCTTGATGTTTTCAAAAAAATTGCACCCGAACATGGATCATATGCGGTATTTGGAAATCATGATTATGTACTGAAAAAGAAAAATTTTGAAGAACTAAAGCAACTTCTACAAAAAAATGGAGTAAAGACATTTCAAAATGAAAATAAGTCACTAAAGATTCAGGGACACTGTTTGAATATAATTGGAATTGATGATTTTAGTACGAAACGAAGTGATGTAGTAAAATCCTATGCGTCTTTACAACCAGGTTTTAATTTAGTGTTAACACATGATCCCAACCTTGTTTTGCATATGAAGGATTATCATTTTGATTATCTATTATCAGGCCATTTTCATGGTGGACAAATTTGTTATCCTAAACCATATCATTTGGTGAAAATGGGGAAACTTGTTAGAATGAATATGATAAAAGGATTTCATACGCATGACGGGAAACCTTTTTATATCAATGAGGGATTAGGGCAGACGGGTATTAATATTCGTGTTGGAAGTAATCCTGAAATTACGATTCACACCCTTACCCTTAGTGAACAACAAGCCGCACAACAACAAGCAATATAATGAAAAGACGTCAAATTGGACGTCTTTTTTCAGCATTTTGCTCGGAATTGACTTAATTCTTTTTTCGATTTAAAATATACCATTTAAATGAAGATATTTTGTTGAAACATGAATCCTAATAGTTATTTTTACGTATGCTATAATACTAAACTTGTAGACAGCTGTCTTACTTAGAAATGTGGTGAGGAAGATAAATAAGTTTTTAATGATTATAATCCTTAGTTTATTAATGGGTGGTTGTTCTGGGGGAACAATAGCGACAACAACAGGTGTTGCTACCAGTCATCATGATACAGGACTTAGTCCGAAGGGAGAAATCCCAGGTGATTTTATCCCGAAAGAACTTCGTATTACGGCAATTGGTGATTCGCTTACCAGAGGTGTTGGCGATGAAACAAAACAAGGCGGTTATACTTCTTTACTAGAGGAAAAGTTGCTGCAAGAAAAAGATGTCAAATCGGTATCGTTACAAAATTTCGGTGTAAAAGGCCATAAAACAACAGATTTACTTAATCGATTACAGAACGATGAAGTACAGGAAGGAATAGCGGGTTCTGACATCATTATCATTACCATCGGTGGAAATGATATAATGAAAATAGTAAAGGAAAATCTTTTCAATTTATCCTTACAAGTGTTTAAAAAAGAACAGGAAAAATACGAAGTTCGACTCGAAAAAGTGCTTGAAACGATTCGAACCTATAATCAAGATGCGGAAATTGTTCTAGTAGGCTTATACAATCCATTTGGCTGGTTTATTGATCTATCTACAGAAATTAATACGATCGTTGATAATTGGAACGAGGGAAGTCAACGGATCCTTTCAACATTTGACCGAACAAAATTCGTGGAAGTAGATGATGTGTTTAGCCAAACAAGTGATAATCTTTTAGCTGAAGATGAATTTCATCCAAATGCGAAAGGATATGAAATCATGAGTGAGAGGATTTTTGCCACGATTACGAACGAGTAATTTCCTTCGTTTGAGGGGGTTTTTGATGAAAATAAAAAACAAGTGGAAATTTCTGTTTCTTTCACTACTTGTCATAAATCTTGCTTGTGTTCTTGTATTTGTTGGGTTACTCTTTGCACCAGCCGATGAAATAGCACAGAAGAAAAATGAAGTTTCCAAGGATTATGTAAATTTGTCAGTTGAAACGAATAAAGCAGATCTTACGAGGGTTATTAATAACTTTTTGAAAAAAGAAGCAAAGAGTACTCCGCTACAGTATAAGGTTCTTTTGACGGAGCGAGTCATGCTCGTTGGGGCGATTACGGTATTCGGTAAAGAGATAGACATGGTCATGACTTTTAAACCTGAGGTACAGGAAAATGGAGATTTACGATTACAGCAAGAGGCATTTACAGTTGGGCAAGTGAGCCTACCTGTTACGTTTGTACTTAGATATATTAACGACTATTATAATCTTCCAGAATGGGTTCAGATTGATGCGAAAAAACAAGATATTTATGTCTATTTATCTGAAATGGAAATGAAGAGCGATATGAAAGTTGCGGTAGATACCTTTGATTTAAGCAAGGACGAGTTAAGGTTTAATTTAAAGGTGCCGACAGAGTAATGAGCAAATCAACTATGGTTTGCTCTTTTTTAGGTTCTTTTCTAAAAGATTGTTGCTCTTTAATCTATTAGTTAGTGTAAATCGAAGTTAACGCTCTGTTGATTTTCGTTGCGGGTAGACGCTTTTTGCAGGCAAGGCCTTACTCTCCTCGTTTAGGAGAGCAAAGAAATAGGTGAAACCCCGCAGTGCAAAGCGCGAGAAGGCTTATCAGCCGCTAAATAGTGAAGTGTGTAGCTATAACGGTGTACTAAGTACAATTTTAATATGTCATTCGTATTGTCTATGTTTGGGTTCTTGTTGGACGGGGGGAAATTTTTTACACTTTGCCATTTTAGGGTACTATTTAAAAGAAGGAATGCTTGAAATACTAGATTATGTAGAGAGTGAGCTGTGTTAATTTGATTTCTGAAATCACCTCGAAAATTCGAATTGATCGGCCAGTACATGAGGTTTTGGAAGCGGTAGTTGACCCCGAGAAAATCAGAAATTATTGGTTCACATCCAGTTCTGGAAAGATAGAAGAGGGGAAACGAATTAACTGGGTGTA
>Ga0079224_100004507_pt1 | contig 18048 bp, 16 predicted proteins | sample Stecom2015_FD_80414 | JGI IMG/M metagenome (GOLD analysis project Ga0079224, IMG submission 80414) | Agricultural soil microbial communities from Utah to study Nitrogen management - Steer compost 2015 | ecosystem: Environmental > Terrestrial > Soil > Agricultural land | place: USA: Utah...
TAATCTTCAAGATTTTGTGTCAAAAATTCAGGTGTTCAAACCGGACAAAGGTTTGGTTTCTTTATAGAATTCGGGTTCGTTTGTGATCAAAAAAATTCTTGTTGCTAATCGCGGTGAAATCGCCGTGCGTATCGTCCGCGCCTGCTCGGAAATGGGCATCAAGTCGGTAGCCATCTATTCAGATGCTGACCGCCATGCTCTACACGTTAAAAAGGCAGATGAAGCCTACAATGTCGGCTCAGACCCTGTCATTGGCTATCTGAATGCTCATAATATCGTCAATCTCGCAGTGGCTTCAGGCTGTGATGCACTGCATCCGGGCTACGGATTTCTCTCTGAGAATCCGGAGTTGGCAGAGATCTGTGCACGCCGGGGCATTCGGTTTATTGGCCCTAAGGCAAAAGTAATTCGCCAGATGGGCGATAAGATTCAAGCCAGAAATGCCATGATAGCCGCAGGAATTCCTTGTGTTCCAGGAAGTGACGGTAATCTTGCAAATGTTGAAGAAGCTATCTTGCTAGCGAAAAAGATAGGTTATCCAGTCATGCTGAAGGCCACTAATGGCGGCGGCGGTCGAGGCATCAGGCGTTGTAACAATGAAAAGGAACTCATCAGCAACTATGACCGAGTTATTTCTGAAGCCAGTAAGGCGTTCGGAAAGCCGGAAGTGTTCCTGGAAAAATGCATCGTCAACCCAAGGCACATCGAAGTGCAGGTTTTGGCGGATAGTCATGGCAACGCGATTCATCTGTTTGAGCGTGATTGCTCGATTCAGCGACGCAATCAGAAACTGATCGAGATCGCACCTTCACCCCAACTAAGCAAATCCCAGCGCGAATATATAGGAAAGCTCGCCGTAAAGGCCGCGAAGGCGGTAGGATATGAGAATGCCGGTACCGTCGAGTTCTTGCTGGACGACGATAACAGTTTCTACTTTATGGAAATGAACACTCGTCTGCAGGTAGAGCACACGGTTACAGAGTCTATTACTGGTATTGATATTGTTCAGGAGCAAATCCGGATCGCAGACGGAATGAAACTCCAGTACAAGCAGGAGGATGTTCAATACCGAGGATACGCTATGGAGTTCCGTATCAATGCGGAAGATCCTAAAAACGATTTTCTTCCGAGCTTCGGCAAGATAACCCGTTATTATGCTCCAGGTGGCCCTGGCGTCAGAATTGATGCGGCCATGTACAGTGGCTATATCATTCCGCCCTATTACGATTCCATGTGTGCGAAATTGACAGTTTGGGCACTGAACTGGGAAAGCGTCATTGAGCGTGGTCGTCGTGCACTAGATGACATGGTGGTTTATGGCGTCAAAACGACCATCCCTTACTATCAAGAGATCTTGAAACATCCTGATTTCAGGTCAGCGAAGTTTAATACCAGTTTTGTAGAGACACATCCAGAATTGGTGAATTACCGGACTAGCATTCCGCCAGAAACGCTTGCAGCAGCAATCTCAGCCGCAATCGCTGCACACCAAGGCATCTGACGGCCCGTTTAATCAAGTGACAAGTAGAGAATATGGCTAAAGTAAATATTTCAGATCTGGTTCTACGGGACGGCCATCAGTCCCTGATCGCGACGCGCTTGCGCACCGATGATATGTTACCCATCTGTCCGCAGCTGGATGCAATCGGATTTTGGTCTCTAGAAGCATGGGGTGGCGCGACTTTTGACGCATGCGTGCGCTATCTGAAAGAAGATCCGTGGGAGCGTTTGAAGAAGCTACGTAAAGCACTACCAAACACCCGCATTCAAATGCTGTTACGGGGTCAGAACCTACTTGGCTACCGTCATTACTCAGATGACGTGGTGCGAGCTTTCATTCAGAAAGCTGTCGACAACGGCGTAGACGTATTCCGGGTCTTCGATGCCATGAACGATATGCGTAACGTGCGCGTCTCGATAGAGGCTGTAAAAGCTGCAGGTAAGCATGCAGAAGGTGCAATCAGTTATACAACGAGCCCCGTCCACGACGTAGACCACTTTGTGAGCCTTGCCAAGGAATTGGAAGATTTCGGGTGCGACACGATAGCCATCAAGGATATGGCTGGGTTGTTGACGCCGCAGGCCACTACTGAATTGGTGAAAGCACTTAAAGCTGCCGTTAATCTGCCAATCCATCTGCACAGCCATGCGACATCAGGTCTTTCAGCCATGTGTTTCTTACGTGGCATTGAAGCAGGCGCTTCCATTATAGATACCTGCAACTCTGCATTTGGCGAAGGCGCAAGCCATACATCAACAGAAAGCATGGTAGCCGCATTACAGGGCACTGAGTACGATACTGGTCTCGATATCCGAGCGATACAGGAGATCACGGCTTATTTCCGTGAGATTCGCAAAAAATATTGGCAATTCGAGAGTGAGTTTACCGGAGTCGATACCCGAGTACTGGTTAATCAGGTGCCCGGTGGCATGATATCTAATCTGTCTAACCAGCTTAAGGAGCAAGGTGCACTTGACCACATGGATGAGGTTCTAGCAGAGATTCCACGTGTGCGTGAGGATCTTGGCTTCCCACCTTTAGTAACTCCAACATCGCAAATCGTCGGTACTCAGGCAGTACTGAACGTGATGACCGGTACACGTTATGCATCGGTTACGACTGAAGTAAAGAATTATCTGATGGGACACTATGGCAAAGCGCCAGGTCCAGTTAATCAGACAGTTAAGAGTTTGGCCGTGGGCGATGCGACCGTCATTGAGTGTCGTCCAGCAGACCTCATCGCTGACGAAATGGAGAAACTCAGACAAGATGCTGAAGGTCTGTGTAAATCGGAAGAGGATGTCCTCACATACGCGATGTTCCCAGACCTTGCAAAGACGTTCCTCCAAGAACGAAATGCCGGCACTCTTAGACCCGAACCATTACAGGTCAAGCAATCGTCAACTTCTCCTGATGCGCGCTTTGCACCTAATGAGTTCAACATTACGCTACACGGGGAAACCTTCCATATCCGGCTTACTGGCAGCGGCCATCCCGGTGAAGAACAACGCCCATTCTATGTTTCAGTGGATGGGATTGCTGAAGAAGTGCTGGTTGAAACTCTTAGTGAAATCGAAGTCAGCGACAATGGAAATGGCGGCTCTGCTGTCAAAAAGGTCTCCACATCGAATAGCAGTAGTAAACGCCCTCGCCCGATGCATGAGGGTTGCGTTACGACCGCTATGCCAGGATCGATTGTCGAAGTGAAAGTAGCTGTCGGTGAGAAAGTCAATGCAGGCGACCCTGTTCTAGTTATTGAAGCCATGAAGATGGAGAACGAGATCCAAGCACCGAAATCCGGTACGGTAGTCGCCGTACATGTCAAAAAAGGCGACAACGTTACACCTGATGAAACTTTACTCGAGATTCAGCCATCTTAAGCACCAGATAATCAGGAATCTTGAAACAGCCGATAGCAAACGCTATCGGCTTTTTACTATCTTTCCCACTCGTTCAGGAGCATCTGCGATCTATGACCGCCCAACAACTGATACTTGCATCATCCTCTATCTATCGGCGCGAACTGCTTGAACGTCTGAAAATACCATTCATCTGTCATGCGCCAGAAATAGACGAAACGGCTTTAGTTGGTGAGGCACCACAAGAAACAGCATTGCGCCTATCTCAACTAAAGGCACGTAAGGTTGCTGAATACTATCCAACCGCATTGATTATAGGCTGTGATCAGGTTGCAACATTGGATGAGGAACAGCTCGGTAAACCCTATACCCACGAAAATGCGGTACGCCAATTACAACTGATGCGCGGTCGTGAAGTGATCTTTCATAGTGCACTTTGTCTCTACAACGCCACGAATGACTCCATGCAGGCGAAAGTCGTTACATACAACGTTAAATTTAGAAATCTCGACGACCAACAGATTGAACGGTATCTATTAAAGGAGCAACCTTATCATTGCGCCGGTAGCGCAAAGTCAGAAGGATTGGGTATCGTACTAATTGAATATATGCGAGGTGATGATCCGAATGCATTAATCGGCCTACCTTTGATTGAATTAGTCAACATGTTAAGCCATGAAGGCGTTGGAGTAATATAGTCTTTAACAAACCCTGCAACTTTTTCTGGAGACATATATGTTCAAACCTGCTTTGCTCCGTACTGCAGTCGCCTCAACATTCATATTCGGAATCACCTTTGCGCATGCTGACGAAGTCAGAAGCACACTTGACGACCAACGCCATGTAGCAGTGACGATCTACAGTCAAGACCTCGCTCTGGTCAAAGACCAACGTAGCGTACAGTTACCAACCGGTATCCATCATTTAGCCGTTCGTGACGTCAGTGCACAAATTCGCCCAGAAACAGCTTCACTACGTAGCCTGAATGGCTCACTTTCAGTCATGGAGCAAAATTTTGACTTTGACTTGCTAACCCCTCAGAAGCTGCTTGAAAAATACATTGGGAAAATAGTGAGCATTATTAGCATCAACCCTGCAACAGGTGTCGAAACCCGGGAAAAGGCGCAGGTATTATCAGCCAACAATGGCGTCGTTCTTAAAATCGGCGACAGGATCGAAACAGGTATGCCAGGGCGCATCGTCTATCCAGATGTGCCGGCTAACCTTCGAGATAGGCCAACATTGGTGGTACAGCTCAACAACAAATCATCGACGAAACAAGATGTCGAGTTGAGTTACCTGACCGGTGGATTGGGTTGGAAGGCAGATTATGTGGCAGAACTCAATTCGAGCGATGATAAGCTGGACCTCTCTGGATGGGTAACGCTTAGCAATACTAGTGGTACCAGCTATCGCGACGCCAAGCTTCAGTTGGTGGCCGGCGACGTCAATCGAGTACAGGAGCACTACAGAACGGCAGTTAAATCTATGGCAAGAATGGAAATGCTGGATATGGCAGCTCCAGCACCGATGGCCGAAGAGTCTCTACTCGAGTACCACCTATACACCTTGGATCGCCCTACTACTATTGCCGAGAATCAGACAAAACAGGTTGCTCTGTTATCTGCTAAAAACGTACCAGTTCGCAAGGAACTCCTATTACGTGGTGCTGAGTATTACTATCAGTCCAGTTATGGCGATCTTGGCCAGAAAATGAAAGTCGGGGTTTTCGTTGAATTCGACAATAAAGAGAATGCACAACTTGGTATGCCATTACCTAAGGGTGTGATACGGGTCTATAAAAAAGATAGTAATGACAATGCACAGTTCGTCGGCGAGGACCGGATCGAACATACGCCCAAGAACGAGACCGTTCGCCTGAAACTGGGGGAGGCATTCGATGTGACAGCGGATAAGAAACAAACTGATTTCAGGAAGTTACCAAAACCGATGAAAGGTAGTAACGCCTTTGAAAGCGCCTACGAAATCGTACTGAAGAACGCTAAGAAGGAACCTGTGAGTGTGTCTGTTCAGGAACCGATTCCTGGAGAATGGCGAATCATCAATAGTAGTCACCCTGCTACAAAGGCAGCAAGTAATACAGCTGTATGGAAAATCGAGGTTCCTGCTGAAGGAGAAACCATACTCAACTATCGTGTGCAGGTTGTGTATTGATGCATAGAAGTACGACCGGTACGCTTTATCTACTTCCAGTGACGCTCGGAAGCAGCGATCATGAAGCTGTGCTACCCATGGAAGTGGTCAATATAGCGCGCAATCTTGAGTATTTTGTCGTTGAGGATGAAAGGTCAGCCAGAAGATTCTTAAGCAAGATCAAGACGACTAAACCTGTACGCGAGTTAAGCATGCGCACTTTAAATGAGCATACTCAGGACAAGGAGCTGCCGGATCTGCTGGTTCCTCTTCTAAACGGTCATGATATTGGCCTAATGTCAGAAGCAGGCTGCCCAGGGATTGCTGACCCTGGTGCTCAACTGGTAGCACTCGCTCATAGCAAGCATATCCAAGTCAAACCCTTGGTTGGCCCCTCCTCCATTTAGCTCGCACTTATCTCATCAGGCCTCAATGGACAAAGATTTCGCTTTCTTGGTTATCTACCGACTGAGAAGACAGCGCGGATTAAGAAATTGAAAGAACTTGAAAGACATTCAGCTAACTTGAATGAGACACAAATCTTTATCGAGACTCCCTATCGCAATCAGCATCTGTTCGACGATATCCTTTCAACTTGCGACACTGATACCAAGTTATGTGTAGCGTGTAACTTGACTGTCGATGGAGAGTACGTACGAACGTTGTCTATTGGTGAATGGAGAAAATCTGATCCACCCGATTTACACCGCCTACCATCCGTGTTTTTGATACTGGGGAGCTAAATGCTGCTTACAAGTACTAGTATCTTTGTTATCAGAAACCAGAATGGCCAATCATGCGTATCGTGTAATTTGAAGAGGGTAGCTATAGCCAGTCAGACAAGCAGTTTTCTGACCGGAGCATAGCTACGCCTATGAACATCTGATACGCCGAATTCTGCGAGCGTCTGGAGATGCTCTTTCGTCGGGTAGCCTTTGTGCTTGGCAAAGGCATATTGCGGGTATTGGATGTCTAACTGCCTCATCTCTTCATCTCGAGCCGTTTTCGCAAGTATCGAGGCAGCAGCAATTGCCGGCTCCTTGCTGTCACCTTTGATGATTGCCCGTGAAGGTATGCCGATCGCCGGACAATGCTTACCATCAACTAAGACCAACTGTGGCACTACCCATGCCCCATTTTGATTTCTGAGTGACACAATGGCACGTTTCATCGCGAGTAAGCTTGCTTGCAGGATATTCAACTCATCAATCTCTTCCACACTGCTGCTAGCGATGGACCACGCTAAGGCATGATTTCGAATCTCGCAGGCTAGCAGCTCCCGCTTTTTTTCTGAAAGTACCTTCGAATCTGCCAGACCTGGAATCGACCGGTTAGGGTCAAGAATCACGGCCGCGGCGTATACCGCGCCTGCCAAAGGGCCTCTACCAGCTTCATCTACACCGCAGATCAACATGAGCAGATTTATTTATAAATAAGATAGGATCGCCTCGGCAGCCTTTTCTTCAGTGTTCTGCTTTAGGCTTATATGCATACGCTTAAATTCTTCTTGAATATCAGCAATCAGTTCCTTATCTTCAAGCAAGCGTAAAGATGTCTCTGCCAACTTCTCTGGGTTGGCATCCTGCTGCAATAACTCTGGAACTACAAATCGGTTTGCAAGTATGTTCGGCAGTCCGACATAAGGTAGATAGTTCATGCGTTTTAAAACTATCCAACTTAATCGGGGCATGCGATATGTAATGACCATAGGTCGCTTGATAAGGGCAGCCTCCAGTGTCGCTGTTCCTGAGGCCACAATAACAGCATCCGCAGCTTGCATTGCCAAATGTGCATGTCCGAATAATATTTGCAAGGGCAAATCTTCAGCGTTCTCTTCGTAGATTGCCTGCTGAAAGATTTCACGAGTCTCCTTTGTGACTAGCGGAATTAGGAACCTCAGATCCTGTCGCTTTGCTAGCATAAGCTTGGCAGCCTGGACATAGAGTTTAGCCAGTTGCCTTACTTCACTCTGACGACTGCCAGGCAGCATAGCGATCACCTTATCATCGCCATAAAGTTTCAGATACTCTCGGGCTTTCTTAATATCAGACTCCATTGGCAGAATATCAGCCAATGGATGCCCAACATAGCTCACAGGAATATTCTCGGCCTCATAAATCGCTGGCTCAAATGGGAAAAGTGCCAGCATATGTGAAACAGAAGCCTTGATCTTCTTTATACGGCCCTTTCTCCAAGCCCAAATCGATGGGCTGACATAATGAATCGTTTTGATACCTTGTCGCTTAAGTCTACGCTCCAAGGCAAAATTAAAGTCTGGTGCATCAATACCGACAAATAGATCGGGGGGGTTCTGGATGAAATGCTGAGCCAGTTCGTTTCGTAAGCTAAGTAACCCTGGCAGGTGCTGGATCACTTCCACAAAACCACGGACGGAAAGCCTCTCCATAGGAAATAGCGTTTTGGCACCCTCAGCCATCATTTTGGGTCCAGCGATTCCAACAAATTCCAAGTCTGGCCTTCTCTTTTTCAGGGCGCGTATCAGGTGGCTGCCCAAAAGGTCCCCAGAAGCTTCTCCAGCAACTATTCCAATGGTTGGCATACAAGTCGACCCTAGCGTACGATCCCGCGGCTTGAAGTCTCTAGGAATTCAACCAGCAATTTAACATCTGGGCACGTCTCAGCTTGCAAACTGAGTTCTGCTTTCGCCTCTTCAAAACTAAGGCCATTCCGGTAGAGCGTTTTGTATGCCCTTTTGATCTTTGTCATGGCTTCCGATGAGAACCCTCGGCGCTTCAGTCCCTCTGAGTTTATGCCATGTGGCTTTGCATCATAACCTGCTGCTGTCACATAAGGTGGGATATCCTTAAATACTACTGAACCCACTGCAGTGATGACATGTGCACCAATCTTGCAGAACTGATGGACGAGCGTGAAACCACCTAATATCGCATAATCGTGCATCAGCACATGACCCGCTAATGATGAGTTATTGGCGAGAATGGTGTGATTGCGGACATCGCAGTCATGTGCAATATGGACATAAGCCATGATCCAATTATCGTTTCCTATTCGAGTGACGCCCTTATCTTGGACTGTCCCGCGGTTAAATGTGCAGAACTCTCGAATAGTGTTCCCATCTCCGATCTCGAGTCTAGTAGGCTCACCGGCGTATTTTTTATCCTGAGGCTCTTCTCCGAGTGAGGATCCATGGAAAATCCGGTTGTTACGGCCTATGGTTGTCGGGCCATTAATCACAACATGATTCCCAATCACCGTGCCTTCTGCGATACATACATCCGGTCCGATTACGGTGTACGGACCTACCTTAACACTGCTATCAAGCTCTGCTTTGGGATCGATGATGGCGGTTGGATGGATACGTGGCTGCGTCATGTAGGTTCTTTATAATATTAATTTATTATTTATTATTTATTATCAATCGGTTATTCAATAGCTTTTAGAATACACATGAACTCTGCCTCTGCGACAACGACCCCATCGACAGAGGCTGTGCCTGAGTATTTCCAAATACCCCTCAAGATACGGTCGATCTTCACATTGAGCACAAGTTGATCTCCCGGAGATACCGGCTTCTTGAATCTCGCCTTATCAATACCTGCGAAATAATAAACAGAGTCGTCGCTCGGTTTGCTTTCCATAGTCTTAAACGACACGATCGCAGCTGCCTGCGCCATTGCCTCGATAATGAGCACGCCAGGCATCACTGGATGATATGGAAAATGACCTGGGAAGAACGGTTCATTGATGGTCACATTCTTGATGGCGGTAATTTCCTTGCCTAACTCATAAGAAACCACACGGTCTACCAGCACGAACGGATAGCGGTGAGGAAGGTGATTAAGAATTTGATGGATATCCATGCTGGTATTGTTTGAGTCTGCCATGTTGATTCCTCAAGTAATTACTATTCTTTTTGTGATATGCCAGAAGCAGAGAGTAAATGCTCCAGATGCTTTACACGCTCGGCCAGTTGCTCCAGATGCCGGATTGTAGCTGCTGTCCGAAGCCACTGCTCATGTGTTTGAAACGGCATCAGAGCCGTATAAGTGTCAGCCTTGGTCAACGATCTCGTGATCATGGATCCCGGAGATATTGTAACTTTATCAGCGATCTCCAAGTGTCCAAGAATCATCGCCGCTCCACCAATCTTACAATGTCTGCCAATTCGGGCACTGCCGGCAATACCGACACACCCAGCGATGACAGTGTGAGCACCTATTCTGCAGTTGTGCCCAATTTGTATCAGATTATCAAGCTTCACTCCTTGCTCGATAACCGTATCATCGATTGCGCCACGGTCAATAGTAGTATTAGCGCCAATTTCAACATCATCTTCGATTATTACCGAACCAACTTGAGGAATTTTAACCCAACGCCCTTCCTCCTCAGCGTACCCGAAACCATCCGCACCGATCACCGTACCAGACGCGATAACACAGCGGCTGCCGATCTTACAGCCGTGATAAATAGTTACATTGGATGCAATTCGTGTACCCGCGCCTATCGTTACACCCGCTTCTACGACCGCTCCTGCCCCGATCGCGACATTGTCAGCTAGAATCGCCCCCTTTCCGATGACGACATGAGCACCGATACTGCAAGAAGCTGATATCTCGGATGTAGGATCAATCACTGCACTGGGATGTATTCCTGGCTCATGAAGTGGTGCTGGATTCATCAGTGCTGAAAGCTTGGCGAAATACGCGTAAGGATTGTCTGTGACGATACGCGGCAATGCAGTTGCCTCGCGAATATCGGGACTCAAGATGATTGCACTGGCACCCGTACGCGAGAGTTGTGATAAATATTTTGAATTACTAACGAAGCTAATCTGGCCAGTTGTTGCATACTGCAACGAAGCAAGTCTGAACACTCGGATGTCGGGGCTACCAATCAGCTCACCACCGAGATGGGTAACTATCTCCCCGAGCGTATATCCTTTGCTTTTCACTGGCCAGTTGACTCGTCACGCTTTATTTCTTGCCGAGTGCCTTCAATACCTTATCGGTAATGTCGATCTTCTTACTGGCAAACGCTACACCGCTATAAACGATGAGATCGTATCCCTCACTCTCAGCAACTGTGGTGACAGCCTTGTTAATACGATCTTGCAGAGTTCCCAATTCCTCATTCTTACGCAAGTTGATATCTTCACGTAATTCACGTTGCTTACGTTGGAAATCAATCTTCAGATTGGAAATATCACGCTCCTTGTTCTTACGCTCAGTCTCTGAGATGGTCAAGGCATCCTTATCTAACTGAGCTTCAAGGTCACGAATCTGCTTCTGCATACGGTCGAGCTCTGCAGTGCGGGGACTGAACTCCCTTTCAAGCTTCTTACCTGTTTCTGCCGTTTGTGGGGCTTCCTGTAAGATCTTATCGACTTGGACATAGCCAATCTTGAGTTCAGCTGCCCCAGCTTGCGCACCATACGTAAGCAAAGCGGCTACCAGCATGGATTTCAAAAACTTGTTCAATTGTTGTCTCCTGAATTAATTCACAGAACTTTAAAGTTGGATTGTGTCTCTAGAATTGCGATCCGAGCTGGAACTGCAATGTCTGCGTTTTATCTCCATCCTTGTCATTCAACGCTTTGGCAAATACTAACTTGATTGGCCCAAATGGAGAATACCAGCTGATACCGAGTCCGGTCGAGTAACGCATTTCGTCCATTGTGATGGATTGCTCTGTACCATAAACAGCACCTGCGTCAATGAAGGTACTCAAGCGCAACTGCTTATTATCCTTCATGCCCGGCACAGGAAAATACAGTTCGGCATTACCTAGTAATCGCTTCGTACCACCAACAGCAAAATCCTCCAATGTCACCGGATCGATCTCCCGAGGCCCGATCGAACTTGTTTCATATCCTCTTACAGAGTTTACACCGCCGATGTAGAAGTTTTTGAAGAATGGGTAGTCACGATCTCCGTAACTGTCAGCATACCCCATTTCACCGTTAAGCATCAGCGTGACATTGCTACTGATAGGCCAGTACCAAGAGTGCTTATACTCGAGTTTGTAGTATTCCAGATCCAACCCAGGGACGCCAATCTCCGTAGAGATGCGTTGATAGACGCCGCTGTTTGGGAATAATACGTTGTCACGAGTATCGTGTGCCCATCCAAGATTCAGCATCAAACTGTTATTGCTACAACCATCAGGCAAGCTCGTGCCGCAGTAACGTCTGAATTGCAATGGGCTACGATGGTTCAACTCAACTTCAGTATTATCGAATGTCAGACCTGCACTGATCGAGTCGCGTTCATTGAGAGGTATCCCGAACCTTACGCCAATGCCATAAGACGAACTCTTGTAGCTGGAAATATCGAGATCCGTCGTATCAACATCCCGACGATACACATCAAAGCCACGACTGATGCCGTCTGGAGTAAAGTAGGGATCCGTATAGGATAGGGAGTAAGTCGTGTTGATATCCCCTGTATTAACCTGAGCACTGACTCTATTGCCTGTACCGAGGAAGTTGTTTTGATTGATCGTAATGCCAAAAATCACGCCCTCGGAACTGGATAAACCGGCACCGAACTGTACGCTACCCGTCGATCTCTCTGTCACATTGATGTTCAAATCGACCTGATCAGTCGTTCCTGGCACAGCAGGAGTCTCTACGTTCACATCTTCAAAGAACTGGAGCCGTTCCAATCTTTGCTTCGAGCGCTCAATCTTATCTGCAGCATACCAGGCAGACTCGAGTTGACGCATTTCCCGGCGCAAAACCTCATCACGGGTACGGGTGTTACCCGTTAGGTTGATACGCCTGACGTATACCCTGCGACCTGGATCGATAAAGAAGGTGAAGCCAACCGTATAGTTCTCCTTATCTACGTTAGGAACTGCATTCACGTTGGCAAATGCATAACCGTCATTACCAAGGCGATCGCTGATCGCCTTACTTGATTCTGTGACTTTCTGACGGTTAAAAAATTCACCTGGCTGTAAAGATATTAGCGCCATGGCCTCTTCTTCAGGCAATAGCATCTCTCCAGCTACTTTGACTTCGCTTACGGTGTATTTCTGCCCTTCGGTAATATTCACAGTAATATAAATATCCCGTTTATCTGGCGTGATTGAGACCTGTGTAGAATCAACGTTGAATTCGAGATACCCTTGATTCATGTAGAATGAGCGCAGTGACTCAAGGTCTGCTGTAAGCTTTTGCTTGGAATACTGGTCATTCTTGGTCCACCAACTCATCCAATTCGGTGTTGTAAGCTTGAATTGTTTTAACAGTGTCTCGTCATCGAAATCCCGATTGCCGACGATATTGATGTTACGTATCTTGGAGACCGCCCCTTCTTCGATATCGAATCGAATCGCTACGCGATTACGTTCAAGCGGGCTAATGATGGTCTTAACCGTCGCTGCATACTTCCCTTGAGCCAGATATTGACGTTTAATCTCCTGCTCAGCCCTATCGAGCATCACCCTATCGAAAATAAGGCCTTCTGATAGTCCAATTTGCTTGAGACCTTCCAGCATTTTGTCACTTGGAAAAGATTTATTCCCGTTGAAGCCTATAGAAGCGATTGCTGCACGCTCTTGAACGAGCACGACCAAGACATTTCCATCAGCTTCAATGCGCACATCTTTAAAAAAACCTGTGCCATATAACGCCTTGATCGCTTGCGTCGCTTTGTCATTGTCCATGGTCTCGCCGACACGGACTGGAAGATAGTTGAAGATGGTACCGGGTTCTGTACGCTGGATACCTTCAACTCGAATGTCTTGTACTACAAACGGTTCAATCGCCCATGCACCACCCACATAGGCACTGACAATCAAGGGCAATATACGGTTGAGCTTGATCCCAAATCTCATTAAGTTCAGCCTACAAAAAATCTGTTTATATCATTATAAAAAGCCAGGATCATCAACATCCCCAGCAAGAATACTCCGACCCGCTGCCCTGCCTCCATCACGGCGTCAGACACGGGACTGCCCTTGATAATTTCCACCATATAATACATCAAATGCCCGCCATCCAACACCGGCACAGGTAATAGATTCAATACACCCAGGCTAATACTGATCAAGGCTAGGAAACCGATAAAAGACTTCCAACCCATATGCGCACTTTGCCCTGCATAACTCGCAATAGTGACTGGCCCACTGATACCTTTCCAGGAAACATCACCAGTCACCATGCTCGCGAGCATTCTGAGGCTAAAAACGGATGTCTCCCAAGTCTTCTTTCCGGCTTTGGCCAGAGACTCCAATGATCCATGCTGCACTTCAATAAGCATATCTTGCCACAATGCCTCATCAATCTGACCCATGGCACCGATTCGTCCTATTGCTTCGCCAGCATCGGTAACAGACTCGGGGGTTACAAGTACCTCATGTAACCGATCATTGCGCAATACCCTGATCTGTAGTTGATGATCTGGGCTTTGCCGCACAATATTGACGAATTGCTCCCAGGTCTCCAGATCAGTGCTATTGACGGCTAAGACTCTGTCCCCACTTTGTAGTCCGGCAAGCATGGCAGGGCTGTTTTTTACGATATCGCCGATTATGGCGGGCACTTCTGGCTGAAAAGGTCTTAATCCTAATTTCCCTAGGAAATCCCCCTCATAATCATCACTACCGATACCGCTAAGATCAAGTTGATGAACTTGCGAAGTTCCAGTAGACAATTTGGTTTCTACTTCAATCGATGCTGACTCCAAAGTCTGCTGCAGCAGAACCCATCGAACGTCCTGCCAAGTAGGTGTAGGTATATCACCGATGCGATGTATCTGTTGCCCTGCTTGCATGCCGGCTATTGCTGCCGGACTATTCTCTGGAACCTCACCCAATACAGGCTTAATCCCCATGGTTCCTTGCAAGAAGAGACACCAATAAAGAAAAATCGCTAACAATAGATTTGCTGCAGGGCCGGCGGCTACAATCGCAATACGCTTCCAGACGGACTGACGATTAAAGGCACGGGATAAATCTTCCCCCTGAGGCAATGGGCCCTCACGCTCATCAAGCATTTTGACGTAACCGCCAAAAGGCAGTGCAGCAAGCACGAATTCCGTTTTATCACACCCATATGTTTTGCTTATCAGAGGCTTGCCAAAACCGATTGAGAAGCGTTGCACCTTGACACCACACCACTTAGCGACCTGATAATGCCCATATTCATGTATGGCGATAAGCACACTAAGTGTAAAAATGAATGCAACTACAGTCAGCATCAGCGACTCAACATCCAGTTAGAAGCTAGTTTACGAGCCTCTTGATCAGCTTCAATGACGGTTTCCAATGTGTCTGCCGGTCCGGACTGTAATTGATCCATCACTGATTCGATCATTATCGGAATCTCGGTAAATCCAATTTTATGGTTTAGAAAGGCGTTGACAGCGATTTCATTAGCTGCGTTCAGGATAGCAGGCGCTGTACCCCCCAATCGCAATGCATCAAAAGCAAGACGTAGGCATGGAAACCTTTCAGTGTCTGGAGCTTCGAAATCAAATCTACCAATCTTAAAAAGATCCAGACTGGAGACCCCGCTCTCCAGCCTCTCCGGATGGCCAAGTGCATAGGCAATAGGTGTTCTCATATCTGGATTACCGAGTTGGGCCAAGACCGAGCCATCTATGTACTCTACCATCGAATGGATAACGCTCTGGGGATGTACGACAACCTCGATTTGATCAGGTGTTGCATTGAAAAGCCAGTGTGCCTCTATGACTTCCAACCCCTTGTTCATTAATGTCGCTGAGTCGATCGTAATTTTTGGGCCCATTACCCAATTAGGATGATTGAGCGCCTGCTCCGGGGTCACCTGCGCTAAGTCTGATGCGCGAGCCTTACGAAACGGGCCACCTGAGGCTGTTAGCAGAATGCGACGTATACCTGATGCACTAAGGTCTCGGCTACGACGGTCGGGCATAACTTGGAAAATCGCATTATGCTCGCTGTCGATCGGCAGCAATGTCGCTCCTCCTTCTTCGACAGCCTGCATAAATAATTTTCCAGACATCACCAAGGTTTCTTTATTCGCAAGCAAAATCCTTTTTCCAGATCTTGCTGCGGCGAGAGATGGCTTTAACCCTGCAGCTCCCACAATAGCGGCCATGACAACATCGACATTGGCATGCTGACTCACGTAATCAAGCGCAGACATCCCACTTAACACTTCCGTATCGACATCAGTGTTCGATAAGTCAGCCTTCAAACGTTCTGCACCTGACTCATCCAAGACCACAGCATAACGAGGATTGTGTTGCAGGCATAATGCGTGAAGTTCTTCCACACGATTGTTTGCAGTGAGTGCAAATACGCTATAACGATCTGGGTGACGAGCGATGACATCCAGAGTCTGCATACCTATGGTGCCGGTTGCGCCTAGGATAGTGACTGAACTACGTCGTGACATGCATGGACTCCAACACCAAATAATATGCAGGGAAATACACAAAGAACATGACGAGCGGTAAGGACGATGTCAAACCATCGATACGATCTAACAATCCACCGTGCCCGGGCAACAAGTTCCCACTATCCTTTACTCCAGCTTGACGTTTAACCAAAGACTCGAGCAAATCACCCATAACACTTAATACCGTTATACAGAAAAATCCAACGATGACCCAATAATCCAGCATCAAGCTATAGCAAAGAATCAGCCCATAGGCCGTCACTGCCACACAGGCACCTACTACACCTTCCCAAGTTTTCCCCGGGCTTATCAATGGTGCCAACTTATGTTTTCCAAAGCGCTTACCAGAAAAATATGCAGCACTATCCGCGATCCATACCGCTGCCATCACCATAAGTAATAACCATGGTGAAACCTCACGTAGACCAATCAGTGCCAACCAAGAAGGGAAAATTACGACGATACCGATCAACGCCATCGCTAATGGATGCCTTAGCCTGAATCGAGAGATCAGCCAAAATGGCGCGAATAACAGCCAAAAGAGCGTAGCGGCCAATATTCCATAGAACATCACTTGTGCAGGCAAGGCTGGCATGCCTATTTCATTCCCTATGACTACCAGTAGCCCAAACAAGAACATCGCTGCCGCGTAGGTATTTTGCCACCACTTGCTCATGGAAGACATGCCACCCCACTCCCAAAACGCTATGGCAATGAGCCCCAGCATCAGTACCGACCAATAAAAATCCGGCAGGAAGAAAAGTGCTGAAAGGAACCCCGCCCCTAAAGCTAGCGAGGTTAGAATTCTTGCCTTAAGCATGCTTATGGCTTTCTGTATCTTGTTGGGCGGACTGCATCAATTGTTCACTTGTGCGTCCAAAGCGTCTTTCGCGTAACTGATAAGACTTGATGGCCAACTGAAAAGCCTTATGATCGAAGTCAGGCCATAAGGTATCGGTGAAATAAAGTTCCGTATAAGCTAGCTGCCAAAGTAAAAAATTGCTGATTCGCTTCTCACCACCTGTGCGGATGAATAGATCCGGCTCTGGCGCATGCCTCATGGAAAGATAGGGTACGAGATCATCTTCGGTATATGTACCGACTCTCTCAGGGTTTTCAGCACACATACGATTGATGGCCTGCATAAGATCCCATCTGCCGCCATAATTAGCTGCAATACTTAGAGTCAAGCCCGTATTGGTCGCCGTCGTTGATTCGGCTTCTTCAATACGTGCGCGAAGTGCTGGGTCAAACTGGCTGCGGTCGCCTACAATCACAAGGCGAATATTGTTCTCATGTAGTTTGATGACCTCTTTACCTAACGCCTCCATGAAAAGCTCCATGAGAAAGTTGACTTCGTCAGGAGGTCGCCGCCAATTCTCACTGCTGAACGCGAATAAAGTCAGATACGCTACTCCTATCGAGGCACAGGACTGGACCAGTTCACGCACAGACTCCAACCCCCGCTTGTGTCCGGCGACCCGCGGGAGAAATCTTTTCCTTGCCCAGCGGCCGTTTCCATCCATTATGACCGCTATGTGACGTGGAATATGACTGGTCGGCGGGATCGTTTTCGTGGAGCTACTGAATAACAATGCCATTACTGCTCCAAAACCGGATTAAGCACAGTTAGGACTTTGTAACGCTAATCAAATAGCCATCAATTCTGCTTCTTTTGCCTGCAGAAGTTTATCGATTTCAGCTACGTACTTATCTGTCAGCTTTTGCACCTCATCTTGCATGCGGCGCTCATCATCTTCACTGATTTCTTTATCTTTAGTCATTTTCTTCAGTGTATCATTGGCGTCACGGCGTACGTTTCTGACCGCCACTTTAGCATTTTCACCTTCTGTACGAACGATTTTAGTCATTTCACGACGCCGCTCTTCAGTCAGCATTGGCATAGGAACACGAATAATATCGCCATTTGTTGCCGGGTTTAGACCAAGGTCACTATCGCGAATTGCCTTCTCCACTTTCGCCACCATATTTTTTTCATATGGCTGGACATTCAATGTACGGGCATCACCAAGATTGACGCTGGCAACCTGATTAATTGCAACCATAGAACCGTAATACTCAACCATGACGTGGTCTAAAAGGCCAGTATGAGCTCGTCCAGTACGAATTTTCGCCAGATCAGCCTTAAGTGATTCCATTGA
>Ga0079224_100004508_pt1 | contig 18047 bp, 14 predicted proteins | sample Stecom2015_FD_80414 | JGI IMG/M metagenome (GOLD analysis project Ga0079224, IMG submission 80414) | Agricultural soil microbial communities from Utah to study Nitrogen management - Steer compost 2015 | ecosystem: Environmental > Terrestrial > Soil > Agricultural land | place: USA: Utah...
AATCCTTCAATGATGCTCATTTTATTTGTATCTCTTTTGCATCAAAATTCCGTAAATGATGTGTAAAACGCCAAATCCAATCGACCAAAAATACAAACCGTATCCGATGAAAAACAATGAAATTAAACCTAATCCGATTTCGCAAATTGCGAGCGAATGGAATTCTTTCAGCATGTATTTGCTTCCGTTCAAAAGCGCAAATCCGTAGAAAATCAGCATGGCGGGCGCGATGAGTCCGGCGTTTCCGTAAAAAAGCAAAGCGAGGCAGAAAATTCCACCGGCTGCAAGCGGAATCGCGACTTGCACAAACAATCGTCGCGTTGTGGAATTCCATAATTTAACACCTTGAACTTTTGCTTTTACGGATGAATGATAAAATGCGGTTCCCGCAGAAAATAAAATGACAAGAATGGCGATAAGTACTAAAAGCATATTCTTTTCGGAAAGTAAATCCGACAAACCATTTTCGTAATTGTAATTCACAACTCTTCCCGAACCATAAGTTTGAACGTTTGTAGGAACATTTTCTTGGAAATTCATTTTGAAAATCACATAATAACCTGCCGCTGCACCGAGAAGCGAATAAATTCCCGCCATAATTCCCGTCCAGCCGCTGAGCGACATAAAACGCGTGCTTCGTTCCATCAGAGAACGGATTTCCTTTAGTTGTTCGTGTGGATTTTGATTCATTTTTAAAGAACTTTGAAATACAAAGTAAATTCAAAAAAATCACTCTGCCAAATTTAATTTTAAGTTGGATTTAATTTGATTCCAATCAATAATAATTGAAATTCAAAATATTATTAATAATCATTTAATTGGTGTGAAATATCATTCCGACTTAGGAGGAATCTAAAAAGATTTCTCGCTATTTTTTATTTTTCATATCGAATGCTCGAAATGACAATCTTAATCTATGTGATTGATTATATTATAAATATTGAACTCAATAAAAATCCTTAATTTTGAAATTAAAATTTTCAAATATGAATTACCAGAATCTACTCATAGAAATTTCAGATAAAATCGCGGTTGTGACTTTGAATCGTCCGCAAGCATTGAATGCTTTGAACAAAGAATTATTGGGTGAAATCAGTTCGTTTTTGGACGAAGCTGAAAATAATCCTGAGATCCGAGTGTTGATTTTGACCGGAAGTGGTGAAAAATCTTTCGTGGCGGGCGCGGACATCAAAGAATTCAGTGATTTCAATGCTTCGCAAGGAGAATCATTGGCAAAAGAAGGACAAGAAAAGGTATTTGATAAATTGGAAAATTTCCCAAAACCGGTCATTGCAGCCGTCAACGGATTTGCGTTGGGCGGCGGTTTGGAACTCGCCATGGCAGCGCATTTCAGAATTGCATCGGAAAACGCAAGATTGGGTTTGCCGGAAGTAACTTTGGGTTTGATTCCGGGTTATGGCGGAACCCAAAGATTGCCGAAATTGATCGGAAAAGGTCGTGCTGCGCAAATGATTTTTACGGCAGAAATGATTCCGGCACAAAGAGCATATGAAATGGGATTGGTCAATGAAGTCGTTCCGCAATCGGAATTAATGGACAGAGCCAAAGCGATTGCTTTGAAGATTGCTTCGAATTCATCAACAGCGATTGCCAAAGCGATTCAGGCAGTCAATGCGAGCGATACGCGCGAAGGATTCGGGACAGAAATAAAAAGTTTTGGAGAATTATTTGATTCCGCTGATTTTCAGGAAGGTGTGTCTGCTTTTATTGAAAAAAGAAAGCCTGATTTTAAGTAAATTCAATTAGTTTTAAAATGATTTTAGTATCATTGCAATTAAGAAAATTTCTGAAAAAATTAGCTTTTTAAACGAAATTGAATGCTGTTGAACCGATATAAAAGCGTATGACTGAATTTTTTAACCACTTAGCAGAAGAATTTGAATTGCCTTTACAAAACCCAGTTTTGGTTTTCTCATTGATACTGCTTATAATTTTGATGGCACCAATTCTTTTGAAAAGGTTAAATATTCCTGGGATTATTGGGCTTATTATATCAGGAGTTGTGATTGGGCCCTTTGGATTTAATCTGGTGGAAAATAATTTTGGTATCAAACTCTTTTCGACCATCGGTTTACTTTATATCATGTTTATTGCCGGATTGGAACTGGATTTGAATGAATTCAAAACCCATAAAAACAAAAGTCTTGTATTTGGTTTTTTAACTTTTATTATTCCCATTACGGTAGGTTTTCCGGTTTGTTATTATTTTTTGGGATATGATTTCAATGCGAGTTTCCTGACAGCAAGTATGTTTGCTACCCATACGCTGGTGGCTTATCCGATTGTCAGTAAATTGGGTGTGGCCAAAAACCAGGCGGTAGCCATTACGGTCGGCGGAACGATTCTGACCGATACGGCGGTTTTGATTATCCTTGCGGTAATCATCGGTAACAGTCAGGGAAGTTTGGATCAGGCTTTCTGGATCCGATTGATTATATCGCTTGCGATTTTTTCCGCTATCATGTTTTTGGTAATGCCGCGTATTGCGCAATGGTTTTTTAAAAAACTGGAAAGTGAAAAACACATGCACTATATTTTTGTATTGGCAGTGGTGTTTTTCGCAGCTTTTCTTGCCGAAGTAGCAGGTATTGAGCCCATCATTGGGGCGTTTGTGGCTGGGTTGGCATTGAATCCTTTGATTCCCCATTCTTCCGCACTGATGAACCGGATTGAATTCATCGGGAATTCATTATTTATTCCTTTCTTTTTGATTTCGGTTGGAATGCTGGTAGATGTAAGCGTTATTTTAAGCGGACCTATGGCCATCATCATCGCACTAACTTTGAGTGTGGTGGCTATTTTTGGAAAGTGGATTGCGGCCTTTATTACCCAACGGATTTTTAAGTATACCCATCCCCAGCGACAAATTATTTTCGGATTAAGCAGTGCGCACGCGGCAGCAACTCTTGCAGTGATTTTGGTGGGTTATCAGGCTAATATTTTGGATGAAAATATCTTAAACGGAACCATTATTTTGATTTTAATCACTTGTGTGGTTGCTTCCTTTGCGGCAGAAAAAGCGGCAAAAAAGATTGCATTGGCTGAAGAAAATGATATTTCGGTTGAAGAATTAAGAAATCAGTCCCATTACAATGAACAAATACTGATTCCTGTTGCCAATCTCGCATTGGTTGAAAATCTTCTTGATTTTGCCTTGATTATCAAAGATAAAAATTCAACCAATCCGGTGACATTGTTATCGGTTGTGCCGAATAATAATGAGGCGGAATTAAACATTCTGAAATACAAAAAAGAACTTGAAAAATTCATACTTCAAGGTTCAGCATCTGAATCGAGTGTTAATACTATAACTACCATTGACCATAATCCGGCGAGTGGAATTGCCCGGGCAGCGAAAGAAATCATGGCAGATTTTGTGATTATCGGCTGGCCTCAGAAAACGGGATTTATCGATAAAATATTTGGTGAGAAGACAGATTCCATCATAAATAATGTGGACAAGGGTTTGGTGCTTTGCCGTTTTGTTCGTCCATTGATTGAAAAGAAAAAACTAGTTTTCATTTGCCCGCCTTTTACTGAAAAGGAAGCCGGATTTGCAACGATTGTTCAGAAGGTTTTCCGGATTTCACAGGAATACAGCATTCCGGTGGTTTTGTATTCGGAGGAAAAAACGCATCAGGCAGTTGAGGAGATTATGAAAGCATTGAAGTTGAACGGAAAAGTGAGGTTCAGACCTTTTTCTTATTGGGAAGATTTTCTGGTGATAACCAAAGAAATTTCGCCAAGTGATTTGCTGGTTTTTATTGCTTCCAGAAGAGGTTCGATTTCTTATGCACCACATTTAGAAAGAATTCCTGATAAATTTGAACGTTACATGAATCAAAATAATTTGATTGTGGTTTATCCGCAGGAAAACGTCAGCGGTATTTCCATTGATGATTATGAGAATTTCTCACCCGACCCGATTAATAAAGGAATTGAAGCGATTGAACAAATCGGAAAAGGGATTGGAAGCATTTTTAAGAAAGAAAAATAAAATTTCACATAAAAAAAGCCCTGTTAGGGTTATTTTCACTGAGAATTTAACCCTACCAGGGCTCTAATTCTACAAAAAATCAAATAAATAATAAATGAATATACATAACAAGGTCGCCTACATCACAGGCGGTAGTAAAGGAATCGGATTGGGAACGGCCAAAGTTTTATTGGATGCCGGAATGCGTGTGGCGATCAGTGGTCGTACGCTGGAAGATGTGGAAAAAGCAGCTGCGAGTTTAGGAGATAAATCCAAAATAATAGGGATTCAGTCAGACGTTCGGAATTTTGTGGATGAGCAAAGAGCTGTGGAACAAATTCTGGATGCATTTGGACAGATTGATGTGGTGTTTGCCAATGCCGGACTTGGAAATTTTGCGCCGATTGATGAAATGACTTTGGACGAATGGAACCAGATGATTGAAACCAATCTTAGCGGTGCTTTTCATAGTTTGAAAGCTTCGGTGGAGGAATTAAAAAAGTCGGAGGGCTATTACATCACATTGGCGAGTTTGGCCGGAACAAATTTCTTTGAAAATGGCGCGGGTTACAATGCCTCCAAATTTGGTGTAGTCGGATTTACGCAAGCGGCGATGTTGGATTTGCGCAAACATAACGTCAAAGTTTCGACCATCATGCCGGGTTCTGTGGCAACGAATTTCAACAACCATATTCCGGATGAAAAAGATGGCTGGAAAATCCAACCGGAAGACATTGGGCAATTGGTTTTGGACTTATTGAAAATGAATCCTCGAACTTTGCCGAGCAAAATCGAAGTCCGTCCGACGCGTCCGGGCGTGAATCCGAGTGTTTAAAATCTGGTATAAAGCTGAAGTTTTAATTTTTTTGGGCGGACAATTCGGGCTGCTTCGGGGTCCGTACGCGCCAAGCTCGCACTGAGCAGTGTATTTCATTCTGTTAAACCTAAAAATTCTAACTTCTAACTTCTAATTTCTAACTTCAATTAATACCTTTGCCCAAAACTAAAAGAAAATGTTAGTCGTATCTGCTATTCAGGAAAACAAAGAAAGAGTCATAGAAGGACTCAAAAAAAGAAATTTCAAACAATTGGAATTGGTTGATGAGGTTTTGAATTTGGATGAACTTCGCCGCAAAACCCAATTCGAATTAGACAATGTTTTAGCAGAATCCAATAAATTATCGAAAGAAATCGGTGATTTATTCAAATCAGGTCGAGCCAATGAAGCCAATGATTTGAAAGAGAAATCCGTCGAATTGAAAAATTCCTCCAAAGAATTACAAGATTTATTGGAAAAATATGAAGAATCTTTAAAATCGATTCTGTATCAAATCCCAAATATTCCGCACGAAAGCGTCGTGGCCGGCGTAAGCGCAGAAGACAATGAAACGGTTTTCACCAAAGGCGAAGCAACACCAAGACCGGAAGCAATGCCGCATTGGGAATTAACGAAAAAGCACAATCTGATTGATTTTGAATTGGGTGTGAAAATCACGGGCGCAGGATTTCCAGTTTACATAGGGAAAGGTGCAAGGTTGCAACGTGCCTTGATCCAGTATTTCCTTGACAAAAATACAGAAGCAGGCTATACTGAAATCATTCCGCCGTTTGTGGTGAATGAAGCTTCGGGATATGGAACCGGGCAATTGCCGGACAAAGAAGGGCAGATGTATTTTGTAAATGAAGACAATTTGTATTTGATTCCGACTTCAGAAGTTCCAGTGACCAATATTTACCGCGACGAATTATTGAACGAATCTCAGCTACCAATTAAAATGACGGCTTATTCGCCTTGTTTCCGTCGTGAAGCGGGAAGTTACGGAAAAGACGTTCGCGGTTTGAACCGTTTACACCAATTCGAAAAAGTGGAAATCGTGAGAATCGAAAAACCTGAAAATTCTTATGCCGCTTTGGACGAAATGGTCAATCACGTGAAAGGTTTGTTGGAAGATTTGGAATTGCCGTACAGAATTTTACGTTTATGTGGAGGCGACACCGGATTTGCGTCTGCTTTGACTTATGATTTCGAAGTATTTTCTGCGGCGCAGGAAAAATGGTTGGAAGTGAGTTCTGTTTCGAATTTTGAAACTTTTCAGGCAAACCGTTTAAAATTGCGGTACAAAAAAGACGGCAAAAACGAATTCTGTCACACCCTAAACGGAAGTGCATTGGCTTTGCCGCGAATCGTGGCTTGTATTTTGGAAAATCACCAAGATACAGATGGAAGCATCAGAATTCCGGAAAAATTAAGAAGTTATACGGGATTTGATAAAATAGATTAAAAATTGAAAGGGATCTTTCAAAAAAATTAAAAGAATGAATTTAAAATCATTACATCAGTTAGAAAAAGAAGTTTCAGCGGTTAAATTTTTCAAAGGAGAATTGGGTATCAATTCCGCTTTAGAAATTCAGAAAGATGGGGTTTTGAAATCGCATATTAGCCAAACTCCTGCCGTTTTATTGTGTGTGAATGGTTGGGTTGTTTACCATGAAGAAGACCGAGAAGTGTCCTTAAAATCGGGAGATTATGTGGGAATTCCTGCAATGGTTCCGCATTGGGTGATTGCTGAAGAAATTTCACAATTGATTTTAATGAAATAATAGGTAGATAACTGGAAAGAGTGAAAATTAATAGGATAGCACTGCCTTGCATTTTGCCAGGCTTTCCATACTCATATCATATTCTTCAGAAACTTAAAAAGCTGTATTCTCCATGGAATACAGCTCGCTTTTGACATTTGTTAAAGTTGGATTTACCTCTCTCAATGGGGTATTTCAAAGTCTAATACTTTATGAATTAAATAGACAAACGTCGGTACAAACTAAAATTTAATTCCTCACAACTTGTATTAATCTGACACCAAGATTTAGAAAAAGTCACATAAAAATTAAAAATTAACCAATACTCCTGCGTCTCTTTTCAGCTGTAGTCCGCCACATCGGAGCCTCGAACCTTTGTCCGCGACGGCGGGTGCCTGACGAACTAATTAATATAAGGGAATAAAAAAAAGAGAATCAATTTTTTTGATTCTCTTTTCGTTTGTAGCGGGAACAGGACTCGAACCTGTGACCTTCGGGTTATGAGCCCGACGAGCTACCTACTGCTCCATCCCGCGATTTGGACTGCAAATATACAACTATTTTTAAGATAGACAAAAATTATGCCCAAATGGTCAATGTTTTTTCATTACTATTGATAACTGACTCATATTCATCGTTGAAGTAAGCAATTATTTATAAGGCATTCTTCTGGATCATTGATGTTTCGTGGCTTTTCAAAATTTCATTTAAAAGAACCTATTTAGGTTCTCTGGAAACTGACGGGGTGTTTTCCCTATTTAAGGAGCTATTGCTCTAAGCACGAGGAAAGGCATAAAGATTTAATATTATATTTGCATTCCTTAATTAAACTGATTCTTTCTAGCTTCATCTAATCTAATTGTTTTGAATTACTGACTAGATTTTATTAATTAATTATGAGATTTTGCTACACTATTATTCTTTTTTTATTTTTATTCCCCTCTGTACTAATTGCACAAGAACTTTCTCAATCCGATAAAGAATTTAATTTAAAATATGAACAAATAGCAGTTGAAGTTGCGGCAAAAAATCCGGAATTAGCCATAAAAAAAGCGGATTCATTATTTATAGCATCCTCTAATAGTTACCAACAATTTAAATCAGTTATGTTAAAGGCTACAGTTTTTGCACAAGTAGGGAATTCTACTGAAGCCATAGTAACTGCAAAAACAGCAGAGGCAATAGCCGCCGATACACAGTTTTATTCCTGGCAGGCCAGAATTGCAGGTTTTATTTCTACCCAATACAGAATGAGCGGAATTTACAGTGAGGCAAAAAAGTATCTTGACAAAAGTATTGTGTATAGTAAAAAGATAAAATCAAAAGATGAGTCTCAAAAACTTTTGGGGTTCATTTATCAGGAAAAAGCTGATATTGCCAAACAAGAAAAAAACTACAACCAAGCGGTAAAATACTTAAGAATAAGTGGTAAGATCACAGAAGGTTTTCCTAAAGAGAATAAAATCAATTACCATTTACTTGCATTAAATGATGCCTATCTTGCACAGGCATTGTTTCAGGTAAATTCTTTTGATTCATCTCAATACTATTATGATAGGGCAGAAAAGAATTTAGCACTATCAGGCTTCGATGATACCAAATTGAACAGCTTTATTTTAATGGGAAAGGCAAAGCTTGACATGGCTAACCATGATGAAATTCATGGAGTAAAGAAAATACAAAAAGCCTTGGAACATGCAGATCAGGCAGGCGCCATAAAACTAACAGAGATAGGAAATGAGGAACTTGCTAATTATTATCAAAGACAAAAAGACAGTGCCCAACATACAACTCATGCTCAACAGGCAATTGAAACACTAAAAAAAATATCAGCCACCAAGCAAAAGATGGCAGATTATGCATTATTGGAAGCTGCCAAAGAAAAAAGATCCCTGCGTCAGCGTGCCATTATTTTTATTGTATTATGTGGGGTAATAGTATTAGTATCGGGAATTACGTTCTTTCTATACTGGCATCGAAAAAAAAGGGAATTCAGAAATTATCAAAATGCAATTCGTCAGTTAAAGCAAAATGAACTAACGGTAAGAAAAGAAGTGCAACAACAATTAATTCAACAAAAACAAGAAGAAAAATCCGAAGTCAATACGAATTCCCATAGGAAAGCTATAATACCCAAAGAAACTGAAGAATTACTTATTCGAAAATTGAAAAAATTTGAAAAGGGAACCAAGTTCACTGATAAAAACATATCATTACCTGTATTAAGCGGAATGTTTGGTACAAATACAAAATATCTTAGTTACGTTATTACAAAATATAGAATTAAAAATTTCAATCAATACATCAATCATTTAAGGATTAATTATATCATAGAAAAAATGCAGGATTCGCCAGAGTATCTTAATTATAAGATTAGCAGTTTAGCGGAAGAATGTGGTTTTTCCTCCCATAGTAAGTTTACAGAAAGTTTTAAAAAGGAAGTTGGTGTGACTCCCTCGGTTTTTATTGAATCTTTAAATGAGGAAGAAAATAAAAGGGAAATGGAAAAGGATAAAACCCCTCATTCGGACAAATTGAAACTTCAGAAAACGACAAACCTTAACTAGATTATATGTATTCTAATCGTTTTATTTTTAGAGTTTTGCGCTCTTGTGTCTGCCTACCTGATTTCCGGAAATCAGGTAATAAAAACCTTTTTTTACCACATTTTCTCTTATATTTTTGTTAAAAGGTTATAGCAAAATAATCAATGAAATATAGCTGTTTCGCCCTTAAACTAAGTTGAGAATTTTCAATAAATATGATAAGGCAGTTTCAGCTTCACCTTATTAAATTAAAAGAAACCTTAACACCAAACCCTATGAAGAACCTCCCAACTTTTATAAGTTGGGAAGGTTTTTAACCAAGCTTTTTGAATTTATGAAATTAAAATAAAGAAAATAAAAGATTAAAAGTATCATCAGCAGTACAACTTTGAAAAAGCAGGTCAAGTGTAAGACAAGGGTAAAAAGATGTCTTCGTGCCTATTATGAAAAGATTTATTCTGAACCCTGTTTTTTCTTTCACTAGTATAAAATAACAATGAACAACTATAAAAAACTTATTTTCATTGAGCTGAACCAAATACCTAAGCTTTCTTTTATTTTAATTATTCCGGCTTACTTATCTGCTGAGCCCATAAATGATTCCTTCATAGATAAGTCAAACCCTTTATCAAACAAAGCCATTTCTTATATAGGAGAAAAAACGGCTATTGCCAATATCCAGCGTATAAAGGGTAATAGCATTTACCCACAAGGAACCCAACCAACCTTACAAAAGTTCACAACCGAAAGAAATGAAAGCCTACTCGCCATTTCAAATTCTCCTTTCCAAAATGGGTCGAGACATATCAATAATTCTTATTTCAATACTATCCTAAATTATTTATTTCTCTGTCGGATTAATTGGCAAAAAACTAAAATTAATAATCTTTTTTACTTTTCTTCAAAGAATCATTTTTTTAATGTCAAGTCAGAGATACGTCCACCACCCTAAATTTTCAAAATTATCTCGCTACCCAATCACGCTTGTAATTATTTAAAACAAAACCTATTATAACTTCAAGCGAATCCGAATTAAATTTAATTGTAATCAAATAATTATCAATTACTCAATGAAAACAAAACTTTTATTTCTTACTTTGATTTTAAGCTTAAAAGTCATTTCACAAGTAGGAATTGGCACAACTACTCCACAAGCTGCTTTGGATATTGTTTCCGAGTCCAGCGGGATATTAATTCCTAGAATGACTGCTACACAAATTGAACAAATCAATCAACCTACAGAAGGTGAATTGGTTTTTAGCACTACCGAAACAGGCGCTACGGTAAATACAATTGGATTTTGGTATTTTACCGGAAGTACTTGGGCTCCTATTTATGCAACTTCTTCAAGCGGAGATAACATTTATAATTCAGATGGGAATCTTGCTGGGAATAGAATCGTAGATTTAAATAATTTCGATTTAAACTTTGGCCCCGAAAAATTGTTCATCAGCGGTAATGCAACCGGAAGCGTGGGAATTTTGACAGCTACGCCAACAGAACAACTGGATATCAATGGAAATTTGAGGGTCAGAACACTTACAGAAGGAAATGTTATTACTACGGCTGAGGGAATATTGACAATTGACAACAACGTCTTCCATCGCTTTGGTGACCTTCGATTTTCAGCATTAAGCCTTGATCATAACGGGTGGTATTTAATGGATGGCAGACCGCTTTCGACATTGCCCGCTCACCTGCAAAGCAGAGCCGCCAATTTGGGCATTGTGGGATTCCTGCCAGATGCATCTGGAAAATACATAAAACAGGGAACTCCCGGAATAACTACAGGAGCCAACACTGTGACACTTAATCAGAGCAACATGCCTGATTTTACTATTAATCGAAATACAAATTTCGTGTCGCACACTCATCCCATAGTAAGTCCGGGTTATACATTTATAAGAGGAACCAACCTTCGTCAAGGTCAAACAGGTACTGCCAGTTACTGGCACCTGGCGGGAGGTGCTGAAACCGGTTCTACATATACCAATCAGCAATATGTTTCGTCTTCTAGCGGAGCACATAGTCATACCATTTCGGTACCTACAGGTGGAAGCAACCAACCCATTAACCTAAACCCAAGTAACATTCAATTAAATTATTTTATATACTTAGGAACTTAATAATTATGAAAAAGAAAATAACGAGGCACATAACCTTTATCCTTATTATATTGCTTTTTGTAAATACAAATGCACAAATTGGAATAGGAACTGATCAACCTAATGCAATACTTGATATTACTTCCTCTACAGAAGGTATACTGATTCCTCGAATGTCTGCTGCACAAGGAGAGGCAATCAACAGTCCTAGTATAGGAGAGTTAATCTATTCGCTTACCGATGACGGAACCGTTATTGATGCTATTGGTTTTTGGTATTATGATGGGCAAATATGGAAACCTTTCGCTTCCGAGGCGCAGGGCGGAATAAACATTTACAATAGTAATGGAGAAATCCTGGCAGACCGTACGGTAACTTTGAATGGTAATGATTTATCTTTTGGTCCAGAAAAAATTAAATTGGTTTCAGTTTCTCAACGGATAGGAATTGCAGATGATGCACCTGAGTATGATCTGGATGTCAATGGAAATGTACGCGTCAGAAATATCTCATCTGGAAATGTTGTCGCTTTAGCAGATGGAACACTGGCCATAAGCCCCAAAATAGCTTATGGATCTGTAAAAGAATCTTTACGTTCTACAGACCATAATGGTTGGTACAGATTGGATGGCCGCGCTTTAAATTTACTTCCAACAATTGCCCAAACCAATGCAGCAGCCCTTGGAATTACTTCAATTCTTCCAAATTCTAATGATTTATTGATGAAACAGGGTACGCCCTTGACTACAGGAGGTACACAAACCCTTTCACTTACTAGAGCCAATCTTCCTGATTATACCATGACGGCAACTTCAACTGAGAGTGGTGAACATACTCATACCATTACCACCCCCAACAGTCCCAACTTGGTTGAGCATTCAAATGGGAACGCTTATGTTATAAGAGCCGGAAGAGGGACAATTCAAGGCACTGTTGCGGTAAATGTGGGTAATTCAGGATCCCATATACACTCAGGAACTATTCCTTCTGGCGGTACTGGTGTACCTATTAACATCATTCCAGAAAGCATTTCATATACCTATTTTATTTATTTAGGACAATAAATTTTAAATCATGAAAAAAATAATATTCACATTCCTATTTACATTATTCCTTTCTATTTATTCCACGGCCCAAGAGCCAGGAGTAGGTATTGGAACCGATTCTCCACAAGCAATTCTAGATATAACATCGACCACAGATGGAATTTTAATACCGAGACTAACAGCTACTCAAATTGAAGATATCCAAGATCCAAATGAATCAGAGCTGGTATACGCTCTGAGTGATGAAGGTACTACTGTCAATGAAAAGGGGTTTTGGTATTTCCAATCAGGAGAATGGGTCAAATTGAAAAGTACAAGTTCAGGTGGCAATTTCTATACTGTCAATGGAAATTTAATATCCAATCGGATAGTGACCCAAGATGGAAATCATCTTAACTTCGGACCGGATTTGTTATTTGTCTCCGGAACAGAATTAGCAGTCGGCATGTTAACAGATGCACCTACACAAGCACTGGATCTCAATGGGAGCATGAGGGTTCAAAATCTGGATGCTGTAGCCAATGTCATAGCTGATGCAGAAGGGGTGTTGAGGCATGAAGTTGCTTATTTTGATGTTGGGGATGTAAAACCTTCGTTTCTCACCACAGACCACGATGGCTGGTATTTACTCGATGGAAGAGCTTTAACTGACCTTCCTCAGTCTGCTATGGACAATGCTGTTTCCATTTTAGGCTTAAGTTCGGCTTTGCCTAATGCTAATAACCGGTATTCTATAGGAACAACCTCCGATCCGGGCTTTGCAATAGGCAACAATACAGTAGAATTGGTTCGAGCCAATCTGCCTGCATTTAATTTTAGCTATACATCTAATGAAGCCGGAGCCCATGCTCATTCCGTAACCTATCAAAGAACAAGGGTAAATTCCGAACATGGTGGTGCTAACAATGTTCATGCATTTTGGCTGTCAGGAACTTATAGTGAAGGACAAAATTATAATGCAAATACTACTTCTGTAAGTCACTTTCATACCTTTACAATAAACTCGGGAGGAAACAGCACTCCATTTGATATCAGCCCAACCGCAATAAATGCCAATTATTTTGTTTATCTTGGTGAATAGCCTTTGATAAATACAACTTTTAAATCGGCTTAAATATATGTTCTAATGAAACTATTGTAAAGTGCAAAATAGAGCCGTCTCTCTGGGACGGCTTTTATCATTTCTCAAAAAATTGATGTTTGACGGCCAATATATCGAACCATCCGAAGGAAAATAATCGAAAATTATAGCCTTCACATAAACAGTGAATTAGAGCTCAATTAAAAGTGACAAAAAAATAAATTTGCCTTGCAGTTACGGAACTACAATCAGAACAATGGTAATTACAAAAAAATTATACCTTAATCGGTGGGTGCTTTTCTATAAAATCCACAACTAATTCATAATCATCTGTTAAATACAATAATTCTTTGTAAGGCATACCTACTGCCAACTGATGTAAAACCGAATACAATCCTGTATCTTCCACATATCTTTTCTTTCCCAAAAATATCATCGGGCTATAATAGCCAAAAGTTCCGTAATGGTTTTGCGCTGCCTCCTGAAAGATTTCTTGTGTCGTTCCTGCGCTTCCGGGCGCATAAATGATTCCGTACAAACAAATTGCTAACAAAGTGTCTTCGCGAATGCTGTTTGAGAAATATTTGGCAATCGAAGAGGCAAAAAGGTTAGAAGGTTCGTGTCCATAAAACCAAGTCGGAATCGCGAGGTTTTCCATTCCTTTCGGATATTTTTTCAATACTTTTTCTGCTTGTTCAAAATAGTTCGAGGCGAAGTAATCACGTTGATTATCTTCTTCAAACTTTAAATCCGACATGATTTCAATTGCATCAAACAATTCTTCATCTTTATGATTTCCAAAATAAGCACCCAGATTGGCAGCTTCCATCACGCCGGGACCACCGCCGGTCGCTACAAAATAGCCTTTTTGCGTCAATCGTTTTGCCGACAAAGCTACTTTTACATAATATTCGGAACCGCGCGCTGTGGCGTGCCCGCCCATAAATCCGACGATTTTCTTTTGGGTCATCCCAAATTCATCATATTCAATCACATTGCGTAACGCAACATCTATCGCATAATCATGGATTCTCTGCGCCAAAGCCTCTTCCATAGAGGGATTGTATTTACTTTTGATGAAATGATTATAAATCTTCAAATCATAAGAATCTTCCACAGCTTCGTTTTCATTTTTCATCAATTCTTGCCAGGTATAAAGCCCGTGCCGGTGAGGATTGTACGGGAATTTATTGAATTTCGGATAAACCAATGCGCCATTGCTGATGAGGTAAATTGCGTCCTTTTTTTTGAATTCACAACCAAGAAATGTCGTTCCTTTAATGGTTAATTTTTCCCAATCGATGTTTTCATCTATGAAATTCAGGTTTTGGATGACTTTTTCTTTCAGGTTGGAAGTGTGGGAAATGATTTCGTTCCATTCTTTTTTGGTTCGGATTAAATTGGAAAATTTTTTCAACGACATAATTCAATTCATTTCAGGCAAGATAATATTTTAATTTGAAAATTTGAAAATGAGTTAATTTGAAGATGAATTCAATTCGAATTTTTCTAGAATTAACCACAAAGTTCACAAACCTGTCTGCCGACAGATAGAGAATATACTAAGCTTCACAAGATACATTTGTTATTTGAGCGTGAATCTATTCTGAAAACATCTATTCGTCCATCTTCCATCTTCCGGCTTCCATCAACTTCCTCACAAAAACTTCTTCCGTTTAAACCAAGAATAAATCACAATTACAATCACGAGCATCACACCTAAAACCACGAAATATCCCCATTTGTAGTGAAGTTCCGGCATGAAATTGAAGTTCATTCCATAAATTCCGGCGATAAAAGTCAAGGGTAAAAAGAAGGCGGAAAAAATCGTCAGGATTTTCATGATTTCATTTGCACGCATATCGGACATCGACAAAGTGAGGTTGAACAAATTATGCAAATCATCGTTGTTTTGGTTGTGCAAATGCAAGACTTTTGCGTTGTGGTCCTGCAAATCTTTGAAAGACGAAACGCTTTTTACGTAAGATTTATATTCGTTCAGCACATCGCGCGTCAGGACGAGAACTTTAGAACAAGTCGCCGATTCTCTTTTCAGTTTGTACAATTTTTTTAAATCTAATTTTGAATTTTGGCGCGTAAAAAGTGCATTTTCATACAAATCAATTTCCTGCGAAATATTGATGGCAGGTTGCAAATACGTGTTCAAAGTTCTCTTGAAAATCTTGTAAAACAATTGTTTCGGGATTAAATTTTCCTTGTTTTTCTCAGCATCTACTTCATCTTTGATTTCATCCAAAAACGGAATCGGTCGTTGTGCGATGGTAATGACGAAATTATTCCCTACAAAAATCCCGATTTTATGGCTGAATTCCCGCATGATGTTGGCGTAACTTCTGTTTTCTTTTCCGTAAAACCGAATTAAAATAAAATCAAAATCTTCGAAATGTTCAAATTTCGGTAAATGTCCGGCTTCCAGCGCATCTTGAACCGTAAAGGGATTGAGCGAGAATTGGTTCAGGTATTCCGAAACTTTCTTTTCGTCCGGATTTTCCAGATTGTACCATGTGAAACAATTATTTTGAAAGAGAATATTTTCCATTTTGGATTTAAATCAAATCGAATTTAGTCAGAAAAATTAGAAATTCGAAGTTCGAGGTTCGAAATTCGTTTTTGAATTATAACCACAAGGGTATAAAGTTTCGAATGAAAAAGGATGAAACTTTATGTTTTATGTGGGATTTAATCAGAATATGCCGAATTTCTAACATCTAACATCTGACATCTAACATCTATCTTCTATCTTTGCAATCCAAAATTTAAAGAAAATGAGCGGATTAATCCAGGAATTACAATGGCGCGGGCTGATTCACAGCATTATGCCCGGAACGGAAGAGCAATTGGAAAAAGAAATGACAACGGGTTATTGTGGTTTCGATCCGACTGCGGATTCGCTTCACGTCGGTAGTTTGGTGCCGATTATTTTGCTGATGCATATGCAGCGTCACGGTCATAAACCAATTGCTTTGGTGGGCGGCGCGACCGGAATGATTGGCGATCCGACAGGGAAATCTGCCGAAAGAAATTTGTTGGATGAAGAAACTTTGAACAAATTCATCAAAGGAATTCACGGTCAGTTGGAACGTTTTCTGGATTTTGATGAAAGTAAACCGAATGCTGCGGTAATGGTTAATAATTATGATTGGATGAAGAATTTTTCGTTCATCGATTTTGCGCGGAATGTCGGGAAACACATCACGGTGAATTACATGATGGCAAAAGATTCTGTGAAAACCCGATTGAGTTCCGAATCGTCTGTGGGAATGTCTTTTACGGAATTTACTTATCAGTTGATTCAAGGTTATGATTTCCTGTATTTGTACCAAAATATGAATGCAAAATTGCAGTTTGGCGGTTCTGACCAATGGGGAAACATCACGACGGGAACGGAGCTCATCCGCAGAATTTCACAGGGCGAAGGTTTTGCGTTTACTTGTCCGCTAACTACAAAATCGGACGGAACGAAGTTCGGAAAAAGCGAAGGTGGCGAAAACGTTTGGTTGGACAAAAACAGAACTTCGCCTTATAAATTTTATCAATTCTGGTTGAATCAATCGGATGAAGACTCGGAAAAATACATCAAGATTTATACTTTTTTGGAACAAAATGAAATCGAAGAATTAATTCAAAAACATAAAACCGAACCGCATTTGCGTCAGCTTCAGAAAAAATTGGCGGAAGAAATTACAACTTTGGTTCACGGAAAAGAGGAATTGGAGAATGCGATCAAAGCGTCTGAAGTTTTGTTCGGGAAATCGACTACGGAAGATTTGAAATCTTTGAATGCTGAAACTTTTCTTTCGGTTTTTGAGGGTGTTCCGCAGGCGGTTGTTTCCAAAGAAGAATTGAATTCAGGGATGAATATCATTGATGTTTTGTCTGAAAAATCCGGATTTTTGAGTTCTAAAAGTGAAGCGAGAAGAGAACTGAAAGCGAATTCGATTTCAGTTAATAAAGCGAAAGTAGGAGAGGAGTTCAGCTTGACAGATAAAGATTTGATTTCCGAAAAATATGTTTTACTTCAAAAAGGAAAGAAGAATTATTTTATTTTGATTTTGGAATAAATTTAGAATATAAAATTGGAAAGCTCTGAGATATTCAGGGCTTTTTTTGTGGGTATAATTTAATTATTTATCTCAGGATTATGTGCGCAATTGAAACAAAAAAGTCCCGCCAATTGGCGGGACTTCATTTTATGATTTATTAATCAGTAATTGAACCTACTTTTTAATAATTTTAAATGTTTCCACTTGTCCACCTTGTAAAGTAGCTTTGAAAACATATACTCCTGTTGAAAGAGCAGAAACGTCAATTTGTCCTTCGTTTACTTTTGCGGAAGCCAAAACTTGTTGACCAGCTAAATTGTAAACAGACACATTTTCTACTTTTTTGTTTGAAGTAATGTTCAGTACATCTTTTACAGGGTTTGGATAGTAAGCGAAATCAAAAGCAGTCATGTCGCTTACGCCGAGCGTAGCACATTCTCCAGAGATTTCGAATACTCCGTCAAACGGATCAGAAACAAATACGGTAGAAATTGGTTGCCATACGCCATCCAATTCCAAATATCCTTCATTGGCTGTATTCAGTATAGAAGTTCCTTCCCAGTAAGAGTTAGCCGCTCCTGTGTAGATCATGATACCTAACCAGTAAGTAGTATCTCCCGAAGCTGCA
>Ga0079224_100004510_pt1 | contig 18046 bp, 17 predicted proteins | sample Stecom2015_FD_80414 | JGI IMG/M metagenome (GOLD analysis project Ga0079224, IMG submission 80414) | Agricultural soil microbial communities from Utah to study Nitrogen management - Steer compost 2015 | ecosystem: Environmental > Terrestrial > Soil > Agricultural land | place: USA: Utah...
AGGAGAAGGCCGCGGGTTCGATCCCCGTCTCCCGCTCAAGTCGGCGACGTAGCCAAGTGGTAAGGCAGGGGACTGCAAATCCCTTATTCCCCGGTTCGAATCCGGGCGTCGCCTCCAACTCCGCGAATTTGCAGCCCATTCAGGGCGCGTAGCTCAGCTGGCCCAGAGCGCCTGCTTGACGTGCAGGAGGTCCCAGGTTCAAATCCTGGCGCGCCCACAGAAAACACCCCGCCTCCTCTCAGGGACGGCGGGGTGTTTTCGTCCGCGCGATGCGGCGGAAGCGCGTTTCAAACGGGGACAAGTGAACCGCTGGACCGCCTGGCTACTTCCCGGGATCCAGCGGCAGGCCGTTGTCGGCCCAGATCCACTCTTCGAGGATCAACGCCTGCCGCGGCCCGAACCCGTCGGCATGCTCGGCGGGGTAGTGCCAGTGCACGTGGAACCACTGGTCGCCGTGGCGCCCCAGGGCCAGGCCCTGCACCACGCCGCCCGTGCCCACGTACTCGGCCAGGGACCAGGGGTAGCGGTGATCCCGGTCGGACACCTGCTCCAGCCCCAGTTCGGAGGCCAGATCGGCCAGCCGCCGGCGGGCGGCGGTCTCGTCGATGCCCGTCGGGTAGGCCGCCACCTCCAGGTACGCATCGTCGTTGCGCCGGCCGCCGTAAGCCACGGTGAAGCGAACCACCGGCCCGCGCTCGCCGAGGAAGGCCTCAGCCACCCAGTCGTCGGGGTGATACGTGGAAAACTCCAGAGGCCACAGCGCCGGCGTGGCGAACAGCCGGACGCCAATGGTCTCCTCCATGCCCTCCAGCAGGATGGTCCGCTCGGCCTCCTCCGGGCGGTCCATGCCGGCGCCCCCTGGGACGGGCTGCTCTTCCTCGCCGCCGGCCGGCGGGACCCTCCCGCCTTCGTGGTTCTCCTGTTCTTCGGCGGCGGGCTGCGATTCCGGCGGGGACGGGTCGCCCTCGGCGGGGCCGGAAGCGCGGGAGCACCCGGCCGCCGCGGCGGCCACGGCCAGCAGGGTCACCAGGACCACCGGCAGCCACCCCTTGCGGTTCGTCATGGCTCTACCTCCCCCGCTGCGGTGTCGCCGCACCGGTACGGCGTCCTTTCCTGTCTAGAAGCGGGGCAGCGCCGTTTTGTTCCCGCGGCGGTCTCGCACGGCGCACGGCGGGAGGAAGCCCGGTGCGGGCGCAGGAATACCGTTAGGGTGTTTTTGCCGCGGTAGCGACGCGATATAGTCAAGCCGGGAGGTGGCCCGCCGGATGTACCGTGGACGCGAAGGCATGCTGTCCTGGATGCTGCACCGTGTGACCGGGGTCGGTGTCCTGCTCTTCCTCTTGATGCATATCGTGGACACCTTCCTCGTCGGCTTCGGGCCGGAGGTCTACAACACGGTCCTCGCCATTTACAAGACGCCCTTCATGCGCGTCATGGAGGTCTTCCTGGTGGCGGCGGTGCTCTACCACGCCCTCAACGGGCTGCGGGTGATCCTCGTCGACTTTTGGAGCGCCGGCACCCGCTACCAGCAGCAGATGTTCTGGGCCGAGATGGTGCTGTTCGTGGTGCTGTTCATCCCGGCCGCCTACTTCATGCTGAAGCCGCTGTTCGGATAGGCCGCCGGCGGCTGCGGACCTCACTGGGAACGGAGTGACCCACGTGAACGGTGTGCAGGGCCAAGCGCGCACGCGCGGCAACTTTGAGTTGATCACCTGGTTCTTCATGCGCATCTCAGGCGTCCTGCTGTTGTTCCTGGTCCTCGGGCACCTGACCATCATGCACATCGTCAACGACATCCAAGAGATCGACTACGCCTTTGTGGTCGGCCGCTGGATCTCGCCCTTCTGGCGGATCTACGACATGCTCCTGCTGTGGCTGGCCCTGATCCACGGGGCCAACGGCCTGCGGGTGATCGTCGACGATTACGCCAGGCACCGGGGCTGGCGGGTCTTCTGGAAGGCCGTTCTTTACACGATCACGGCGGTGCTGCTGTTCATGGGCACCGAGGTCATCCTTACTTTCCGGTCCGTCGGCTGACCGGCGCCGCAGCGTTGGGAGGGATTCCGGGTGCACTACGAATTTGACGCGGTGGTGGTGGGCGCCGGGGGCGCCGGGCTCAGCGCGGCGCTGGAACTGGCCCGCCAGGTGGGCCAGACCCACCGCATTGCGGTGCTGTCCAAGCTCTATCCCGTCCGCTCGCACACGGGCGCGGCGCAGGGAGGCATCGGCGCCGCCCTGGGCAACGTCGAGGAAGACCACTGGGAATGGCACGCCTTCGACACCGTCAAGGGCAGCGACTACCTGGCCGACCAGGACGCCGTGGAGATCATGTGCCGGGAGGCCATCGAGTGCGTCTACGACCTGGAGCACTACGGCCTGCCCTTCAGCCGCCTGGAGGACGGCCGCATCGCCCAGCGGCGCTTCGGCGGCCACACGCGGAACTACGGTGAGGGACCGGTCCACCGCTCCTGCTACGCCGCCGACCGCACCGGCCACATGATCCTCCAGACCATGTACCAGCAGTGTCTCAAGCACGACGTCAAGTTCTTCGACGAGTTCCACGTGCTGGACCTGATCATCCATCAGGGCCGCTGCGCCGGCGTGGTGGCCTACGAGATCGCCACCGGCCGGCTGCACACCTTCCACGCCAAGGCGGTGCTGTTCGCAACGGGCGGCTTCGGCCGCATGTACAAGGTGACCAGCAACGCCCTGGCGCTGACGGGCGACGGCGTGGCCATCGCCTTCCGGCGGGGCATCCCCCTGGAGGACATGGAGTTCTTCCAGTTCCACCCCACCGGCATCTACCGCCTGGGCATCCTGATCACCGAGGGCGCCCGGGGCGAGGGCGGCATCCTGCGCAACAACGACGGCGAGCGCTTCATGGAGCGCTACGCGCCCACCATCAAGGACCTGGCGCCCCGCGACATGGTCTCCCGCGCCATCTACTGGGAGATCCGCAACGGCCGGGGCATCAACGGCAAGGACTACGTGCACCTGGACCTGACCCACCTGGGGCGCGAGATCATCGAAACCCGGCTGCCCGACATCACCGACTTCGTGCGCACCTACCTGGGCATCGACCCGGTCAAGGAGCCGATCCCGGTGACGCCCACCGCCCACTACGCCATGGGCGGCATCCCCACCGACGTGGACGGCCGGGTGGTCACCGACGCCTCCAACACGCCGCTGCCCGGCTTCTACGCCGCCGGCGAGTGCGCGTGCGTTTCGGTGCACGGCGCCAACCGCCTGGGCACCAACTCGCTGCTGGACATCCTGGTGTTCGGCCGCCGCGCCGCGCGGCACATGGCCCAGTACATCCAGCAGGTCGACATGCCCGCGATGCCCGACGATCCCGAGCAGTGGTCCCGGCAGACCATCGCCCGCCTGATGGAGGGCGACGGCGGCGAGCGCCACGGCCAGATCCGCGCCGAACTGCAGTCGCTGATGATGGACAATGTTTCCGTGTTCCGCACCGAAGAGACCCTGAAGACGGCCCTGGAGGGGCTGGCCGGCCTGAAGGAGCGCTACGGCCGGGTAACCGTGCAGGACAAGGGCCGGCGCTTCAACACCGACCTGCTGGAAGCCATCGAGCTGGGCAACCTGCTGGAACTGGCCGAGGTAACCACGTTCGCCGCCCGGCAGCGGACCGAGAGCCGCGGCGGGCATTACCGCGAGGACTATCCCAACCGGGACGACCAGAACTGGCTGAAGCACTCCCTGGTTTCCCGGGGCGAGGACGGCGGGCTGGTCTGGGACTCCAAGCCCGTGGTCATCACTCGCTTCCAGCCGCAGGAGCGCAAGTACTGAGCGCCGCGGCCGCCGCGAAAGGAAGGGATTCACGGTGCAGGTTCGTGTCCGCATCCGGCGTTACGATCCGGCGCAGGATCAGCGGCCCCGCTACCAGGAGTACGTCGTGGACGCCGAGCCGGAAGACCGGCTGCTGGACGTGCTCAACCGCATCAAGTGGGAGATCGACGGCACGCTGACCTTCCGCCGCTCCTGCGCCCACGGCGTCTGCGGGTCCGACGCCATGCTGATCAACGGCGTCAACCGCCTGGCCTGCAAGGTCCTGGTCAGGGACCTGGGCAGCACCATCACGGTGGAGCCGCTGCGGGGCTTCCCGGTGGTCAAGGACCTGGTGGTGGACATGACCGGGTTCTTCAAGGCGTACCGGGCGGTGAAGCCGTGGCTGATCAACGACGAAACCCCGCCGCCCACCGAGCGGCTGCAGTCGCCGTCCGAGCGCGAGCGGTTCGACGACACCACCAAGTGCATCCTGTGCGCGTCGTGCACCACCTCGTGCCCGTCGTTCTGGTCCAACCCCGAGTACATCGGCCCGGCGGCCATCGTCAACGCCCACCGCTTCATCTTCGACTCCCGGGACCGGGGCGCCGCCGAGCGCCTGGACGTGCTCAACTCCCGGGAGGGCGTCTGGCGCTGCCGGACCATCTTCAACTGCACCGACGCCTGCCCCCGGGGCATCGAGGTCACCCGGGCCATCCAGGACGTCAAGCGCCTGCTGCTGACCGAGAGGGTCTGAGGCCGGCCGCGGGCCGCAGGGCCCGCCCTCCGGGCGTTCGACATTCCAGCGAGAAACGGGGGCGCCGATCACCGGCGCCCCCGCCGTCTTCCCGCATCCTGAGGGACGTGCTCAGGGTTCCACCTCGTCCAAGCGGAACAACTGGTGCTGGACCATCAGGTTGATCAGTTTGGCCGGGTACTGGGAATCGGTGGCGTAGCCGGCCCGCCGCAGCGCGTAAGCGCCGCGGATGGGATCGTGCATCACGTCCCGGAACGGCGCGTAGCGCTGGGCCTCCAGCAGCAGGCGCTTGTGATCGTCCCAACTGGCCTGCAGGTTGGGATAGGCGCGGAAGTTGGCGTCCACCCGGTAGGCCACGCCGTTGTACTCCTCCCAGGTGTTGGACACCACCGAACCCGCCGGGCCGGTGCCCTTGATGCCGAACAGATTGTTGGACACCTTGCCGGTGTACTTGTCCCGGGGCGTGGACTGGCCCCACCCGGTCTCCAGGATGGCCTGGGCCACCTGCAGGGCCGCCGACATGCCCGTCTTCCGGTAGGACTCCACCGCCAGGCGCGACGCGAAGTCCAGGAACTGGCTCCTGGGCATGGCGGCGATGGGTCCGTAGAGGGTTCCCGTGTAGACCCGTACGGGGATGGCCTCGCTGGTGACCCGCGCGCCCGCGGCGGTCTGCCCCACCGCCCGGAGCCGCCAGTTGCCGGCGTCGCCGGCGGCGGGCCGCCAGGTGTACGTGGCACCGGCGCTGCTGCCTCCGGCGATGCGGCGGGCGCGCCCGGCGCCGTCCACCAGTTCGTAGGCGATGGAGGTCAGGGGCACGGTGCTGGTGGCCCGCAGGCTCACCTCGCCGGCCAGCACCTGATTGGGCCCCACCGTTTCCAGGAAGATGGCCGGTTCCACGGCCACGGTGACGTCGACGGGGGCGCTGCGGTGCACGGCGCCGTTCTGGTCCGTGACCTCCACCAGCAGCTGCCGGGACCCGTTGTGGTCCGGCGAGGGGATCCACCGCAGCGACGACGTGCCGTCGCGGGACGCCAGCACCGTCTCGGCGCCGCCAGGGTCCCGGAGAATGTAGCGGGTCTGCTTGACGGCGAAGTTGGCCGAGGCCGAAAGGTTGACGGGCCGGGTGATCCGGGCGCCGGACGAGACGCCCTGCAGCGCCAGGCGCCTCGGCACCTGGATCTCCACCGCCACCACCGGGCTGGTGTGCTCGCGGCCCAGGCGGTCCACCGCCGCCGCCCGCAGCAGGGCGGGACCGTTGTCGGCAAGGCCCGGCGTCCAGGTCAGCGGGCCGTAGGGGTCCCCCTCGGCCACCGTGACGGCCTGGCCGGTGGCCGGGTCCACCCGCTCGTAGCGGACCCGGACGGCGACGAAGTTGACGTCGGCGGCCAGTTCCAGGGCGCCGGTGATCACCTGGCCCTGCGCGGGCCCCCGCAGCGCCACCTGCGGCACCGCCGCCACCGTCACCGGCACCACGTCACCGGCCAGGAAACGGCCCGAGCGGTCGTAGACCGCCGCCGCCAGGAAGCGGGGCCCGTCGTGGAGCGGGTCGGGAAGCCAGGTGTAGGCGGCGGTGGGACTGGAGCCCCGGGCCACGATGGGGCCTCGGCCGGTAGCGGGGTCCAGCAGGAAGTATCGCACCTCGGCGGCCGACGCGGCCGCGTCCCCGTCCAGGCGTACCTGGACCCGGGTGGGCCCGGTGATGCGGGCGCCGGTGCCGGGCTCGGTGATGGCGACACCAGAACCGGGGTCCGGGACACCGGCCGGATTGGTCTCGATGTAGACCGTGCGGGCCGCCGCGTCCCAGCGGACGCCGGCCCCCAGGGCGGTGGCCACGAAGCGGAGCGGTACGAAGGTGCGGTCCTGGTGGATGCGGGCGGGCACGTCCAGCAGCGCCGCCGAGCCGCAGGCGGCATCCAGGCAGGCCAGCCGGCGGCCGATGTGCAGGCGGACGCTGCGGCTGCCGCGCTGGGCCGTCACCCTGCGCTCGGCGGGATGCCAGTCCACCTGGGCGCCCAGGGCTTCGAAGATGGCCCGCAGCGGCACCAGGGTCCGTCCCTGATCAATGAAGGGCGCGGCATCGGTGGCCAGGGTGCGGCCGTCCACCACCACCCGCACGGGTGCCGCCGCCTGGGCGGCGGCCGGCGCCGGGACCAGCGCCGCCGCCAGCGCCGCCGCGGCCACCGCCGCCAGGGAACGGCGGAGCAGTGCCGCCGGGCGCCGCAGGCCGGCGCCGGGCCCGCGCCGCGCGGGGCCCGGCCGGCGGCGTTCCACAAAGGACGGGAACACGTCGGCTCACCTCCAGGGGCTCCGTCTTCTTCCCCCGACGGGACGGGTCCCACCGCCGGTTCCGCCCCTGGAAGGGATGTCATCAACTTGAAATGTGCCAGAGCCTCAGTCCCGTCACGGGATCCAGGTCGCGCTGGAAGGGCTCGCCGACCAGTTCCCAGAGCACGAACTCACCGGCCAGGACGACGGTGCCGGGGTTCAGGTGGCCAGCGAACATGTTCCCCTGCCGGTCGGAGAAGGCCGCGTGGGCGTGGACAAAGATCTCACCGTCGCGCAGGGATACGTTGCCCATGCCGCTGACGATCTCCAGGTTCTCGGCCCGCACGATTTCCTCGTAGACCTTCCGGGACACGTCGTAGAAGGCCACCCGGGCCTCGGTCACGGCGCCGAAGAAGTTGTAGGCCCCGGCGCGCACCTGGTGGCGCCGGGCGGTCTCGGTGAGAAACTCCAGCAGGTCGGCGCCCCGGCGCAGGTTGCCGGCGATGACCCGGCCCGGCTGGAAGACCCGCTGCACATCGGCGAAGCGATCTGCAGCCACCGGCCACACCTCCTCAGGACTGGGCCGGCCGCCCAGCGGCGCCGGGAGCCCGGCCCCGGTTGACCAGGGTGAACCCGGCGAAGGTGACCACCCATCCCAGCGTCTGGACCGGCCAGAACATGGTCCCTTCCTGCCCCAGGGCGGCGGAACTGCCGGCGGCGCCGATGATCAGCACGCCGGCGGCGATCAGCAGGTTGCCGGCGGCCCAGAGGCCCGAACCCCGGGTCCGCAGCACCCGCACCGCCGACACCACCGCCACGGCCACCACGGCCACGGTGCCGAAGGCGTTCATGGCCACCAGGATCCCCCGGCCTGCGCCGCCCAGTTCGATGATGCCGCGGCCGGAGCCGTCCTGCAGGGCCGCCAGGGCCGCGGCGTCCAGGGGCGCCGCGGCCAGGAGGATGGTGCCCACCAGGCCCGCGGCGGTGGTCAGCACCAGGCAGGCGCGGCCGGCCCTGGGGCCGAAGCCCAGGTAGACGCTGCCCACCCCCAGGTAAGCCGCCATCCAGAGGGCGCCGAGGATGTAGTACAGGCGGAAGAGCACGGGCTGGCCCCCGGCCATCACGGACAGGGCGTAGGCGGCCGAGCCTGCCGCCGCCATGACCAGGGCGACGCTCCACACCAGCTGGTACGGGCGGCGGCGCGACAGGTACTGGCGGATGACCAGCGCCGCAAACCACGCCGTGACCACTGCAGACACCCATGCGAAAGCCAAGGGCGGTTCTCCTTTCCTGGACCGACCATTGGGATCGTCTACCCTCGATTACAGCGCAGACCCGGGGGGTTTGCCAGGGGGTGCGGCAGGCACGAAAAACCCCACGGGGACGAAGACTATCGGTCGGTCCCGTTGGGACTGGCGGCGGCAGGCGCGACAGATTACGCCTGCTGCCGCCACCGACCTTGCCGTCGGCCCGTGGGGTTGTCCCTAGTATACGCCGGCCCCGCAGGGCTATGATGGGCCGCCTGTGCCAATCCCTGGACGACCGGCCGCCGGCTCGTCTTGCTGCCGCCGCCGCCGCATAAGGGTTGTGGTGGCCGGGGAGGGATGGCCGTGCACAGCGGCGGATGGGTGCTGGTACTGGTGCTGGCGGCGGGCCTGCTGGGCCGCAATCCCCTGGTGACCGCCGCCACCGGCCTGCTGTTGCTGCTGGTTACCCTGCCGTGGAAGATGCCGGTGGTGCTGCTGGAGCGTTACAGCGTCCAGGCCGGGCTGACCCTGCTGATCATGGGCCTGCTGGCTCCTTTCGCCGCCGGCCGATTGGGGCTGCACGACATGCTGCAGGGCCTCCGGGGGCCTCTGGGCGTGGCGGCGCTGCTGGGCGGAGCGCTGTCGGCGTGGATGTGCGCCCGGGGCCTCGTGCTGCTGGAAACCGAGCCGGAAGTGATCATCGGCCTGGTGGCGGGTACCATTCTGGGCGTGGGGCTCATGCGGGGCATCCCGGTGGGCCCCCTGGCGGCCGCAGGGCTGACGGCGGTGATCTACGAAATGTGGCGGTGGACGGCGCGTTAGGAGGTTCGAACCATGACCGGCGACCAGGGTCCTGTGGCAGCCCACGTCTTCGTTTCCGGGAGGGTGCAGGGAGTCGGCTACCGCGCAGCAGCGCAGCAGGCGGCCCGCCGGCTGGGGTTGGGCGGCTGGGTGCGCAACCTGCCCGACGGCCGCGTGGAGGCCTGGATCGCCGGTCCCAGGGACCACGTGGAGCGTATGATCGCCTGGTGCCGGCGCGGCCCCGAGCGGGCCCGGGTCCGGCAGGTGGAGGTGCAGTGGCAGGAGGTGGACAGCCCGCCGCGCGACTTCGTCATCCGCCGCTGACGCCCGCGTCCCCCGGCACGCCCGGCCCCCGCAGCCCTCAACTGCCTCCGCCTGCTCCTCCTCCCCCGCCGCCCGTCGCAGCGCCGCCGCCACCGCCGCCCTGACCCTGGCCCTGCTGGCCCTGGCCCTGCCCGCCGCCTCCCTGTCCCTGCTGCCCCTGAACCTGCTGCCCGGCCTGGACGAGGATGGCCTGCAGCGCCTGGAGTACCAGCTGCTGAAGCAGCTGCTGGGCCTGCGGGCTCTGCATGATCTGCTCGATGTGGGCGCGGAGGGCCTGCTGTCCTTCGGGGGTGGCCAGCATCTGCTCCAGCTGCCGGCCGCCGGCCTGCTCACCGCCCTGGCCGCCGCCCTGGCCGTCCCCTTGACCACCGCCCTGGCCGCCACCCTGTTCTTGGGCCTGGGAACCGCCCTCGGAGCCGCCCTGGCCCTGGCTCCCGCCGGCCTGCTCCTGGCCGCCTTCCTGCTGCCGGCCGCCGCCCTCTTGGCCCAGGTGGTTGCGAAGTTCCTCGCGGATGATGCTGCGCACTTCTTCCCGCGACGGCGCGTCCCGGCTCTGCTGGCCGCCGAACATGGAACAGCCTGTTGTCAGGGGAAGCAGCATCACCAGCACCGCCAGGACGGCCGCCGCCGGCCGGGCGGGCCCGGACCGGCGCCGGCGCCGGGGCCCTTCGACGCCCATCCAGCATCCCACCCCGTTTCTTCCCTGGCAGTATGCCCGCGGGCGAGCCTCGCCAGACGCCGCGGGCGCGGCGGGTGCGCAGCGGCGCGCAGGCTGCTCAGGTGACGGTGCCTTCGGGGACGGCCGCTTGCAGGTGGAGCCGCTGCTCCATCATGGCGCGGAGCCGGCGGACCACCAGCCACACGTCTTCGAAGCGCGTGTAGAGGGGCGACGGGGCCAGGCGGATCACGTCGGGAGGCCTGAAGTCGGGGACCACGCCGTAAAGCCGCAGCGCGGCGGCGATGCGGGCGCCGTCGGGATGACGCAGGGCCACATGGCCGCCCCGCCGGTGCGGCTCCCTGGGCGTGCCGACCCGGAAGCCGAACCCCGCCAGGTGCCGGTCGACCAGGTCCAGCAGGAATTCCGTCAGCGCCAGGGACTTGGCGCGGATGCGCTCGATGCCGGCCTCCTCGAGGATGCCCACGGCGGCTTCCAGCGGCGCCAGGCTCAGGATGGGGGGCGTGCTGACCTGCCAGGCGGCGGCGCCTTCGGCGGGCACGAAGGTGGACAGCATCTCGAACTGGCGCCGCTTGTCGCTGCCCCACCAGCCCGTAAGCGGCGGCACCAGCCCATGGTGGCGGCGGTTCAGGTACAGGCCGGCCACGGTGCCGGGCCCGCCGTTGACGTACTTGTAGTTGCACCAGACGGCAAAGTCGACGCCCCAGTCGGACAGGCGGTGCGGCACCACGCCCACCGAGTGGCTGAGGTCGAAGCCGATGAGGACGCCGCGCTCGCGGGCCGCAGCGGCAAGCCGGGCCATGTCCAGCAGCTGGCCGCTGCGGTAGAGCACCGACGAGAACACCGCCACCGCCGCCCGCTCGTCCATGGCGGCGATGAGGTCGTCCTCGTCCAGCAGGCCGTCCCGGTCGCCAACCAGGATCAGGTCCCGGGACGGGTCCAGCCCGGCGCGGCGCACCTGGGCTTCCAGGGCATAAAGATCCGAGGGGAAATTCAGCACGTCGCCCACCAGGCGGGTGCGCCGGCCCCGGGGCCGGTACAGCGCCAGCAGCAGGTGGTGCAGGTTGGCGGTGGTGCTGCCGGTGACGGCCACCTCGTCGGGCGCCGCGCCCACCAGCGCCGCCTGGCGGGCCGCCACCCGCTCGGCCATGGTGAACCAGGGTTCAGGGGCGCCGGTCCACCCTTCCACCGCCTGGTCCCGCCACGCCGCCAGGGCCGACTGGACCGCGGCCTCGGCGTCGCGGGACAGCAGGCCCAGCGAGTTGCCGTCCATGTAAAGGACCCCGTCGCGGGTGTAGAAACGGCGGCGGAAGGCGGCCAGCGGGTCGGACGCGTCGCGCCGCCGGGCTTCCAGCAGATCGTCATCCAGGGGCAGATCGTCATCCAGGGTTGGTCCGGCGCTCACGGTCATCGCCTCCCATCCCCCCGCGGGCGCCGGGGGCGCCGCTCCGCCCGCTCCCGCATGCGCCGGGCCACCCGCTGGTACACGCCGGGCAGGTAGCGCCGGTAGAGTTCCAGGTTGAAGGACCGGTCCAGTCCCAGGCGGCGGCGGTGCTCGGCCAGGGCCCGCAGGTCCACGGCGGCCACCACCACGCCCTCCGCCTCCGGGTCGTCCATGCGGGCCCAGATGCCGTCCCCCGCCGGCGACAGTTCCAGGGGGCCGTAGATGCCGCTCTTGCCGGTCAGCGTCATGCCCAGCACGCGGCCCACCAGGCAGGACTGCAGGCCGTACATGGGGCTTTCCTGGACCCGCGGCCAGAGGCCGCGCAAGGCCAGCCACTCGTCGTAGGGCTCCGGATTGGCCACGGGCAGCACGGCGATCTCGGCCCCCCGCAGGTAGAGGATCCGGAAGCTTTCCCAGTACGTGGCGTCCATGCACACCGGCAGGCCCACCCGGCCCACCAGCGTGTCCACCACGGCCAGGTCCTCGCCGGGCACAAGGCCCCAGGCGGCTTCCAGCGGCAGCAGGTGGGCCTTGCGGCTGCGGGCCAGCAGCCGGCCGTCGGGGCCGAACAGGTGGGCCACGTTGTAGACCTGGTCGTCGCGGCCCGGCAGCATGGCACTGCCGGCGTGGACGTACACCCTCAGGCTGCGGGCCACCGCCGAGAACACGGCGCGGTAGGCCCTCTCCACCGCCGGCCCGGCGAAGAGCAGCACGTCGAGGACCGTCGCGCCCCCGCCCACGGACGCCAGGGCCGTGTCCACGTCGGGCGCGGCCAGCAGGTCGACGCCGCCCGGCAGCAGCCCCAGCAGGGGCAGGGCGGCATCCTCGGGGAACGCCACCAGCTGGGCGCCGTCCTCCACGGCCCGGCGGGCCAGGTCCAGGACCCGCGCCGCGTAGTCTTCCGGCGACGGCGCCGGTTCGAAGCGCATCTGGACCGCCCCCAGCCGCACGGCGGCGGGATCCAGCCTGCGCAGCGTTTCACCCGGCCGCCCGGCCCGGGCCGCCACGTGGCGCGCAATACGCCGGGGGCGCACCTTCCAGGCCAGCAGCGCCCGCTGCAGCCGCTCCCGGAAGCCCACGGCACCGCCCGTCACCGGTGCTGCACCTCCCGGGCCCGGTCGGTTTCAGCCTGCCGGGCCTCGTACAGATGGGGGAACACCCGCCCGTAGAGTTCCACGTTGAAGAACCGGGCAATGGGGTACTCGCGCCGCACCCGGAACAGTCTCGCCAGGTCCAGTTCAGCGGTCACCCAGCCCTGGGAGCGGCGGCCGGGAGGAACCGCCGCGATGGTCCCGTCGCCGGTCATCTCCACCGGGCCGGCGATCAGGGTCCGGCCCTCGAACTCCACGCCCCCGCCGGCCCCGGACAGCGCGGCCTCCACGGCGAAGAACTGGTTGGCCTGCACCTGCTGCCAGATCCCCGCCAGCTGGCGCCAGCGGCTGTAGGGCGCCGGCACCGCCGTCGGGCAGAGCATGACGGTGGCACCCTGCAGGGCGATGATCCGCCCGACCTCGGGATACCAGGCGTCGCTGCCCACGGCGATGCCCACCCGCAGCACCTCGACGTCCCAGACGTGGATCTCATGGCCGGGCACCAGGCCCAGGGCCGCGTCGGCGGCCGGGACGTGGGTCTGTAGCTGGCGGCCCAGCACCTGGCCGTCGGGGCCCACCAGGTACGCGGCGTGGACCAGTCCCTCGTCGGTGGGGACCAGGCATGTGCCGGGCATCAGGTAGGTGTCGTGCTGGCGGGCAAGCTGCCGGGCCCAGTCCAGCAGCGTCTCCTCGGCGGCCTCGCCGAAACGCAGGGCGGCTTCGGTCAGGGAAGGACCCCACCGCCACTCCCGGCCCGCCAAGAGGTGCAGCGCCAGCAGGCCCGTCAGCGCCGGGAAGACCACCAGCAGCGGCCTCTCCCGGCAGGCTTCCACCATGGCCAGGAGCAGGCGCTCGCGTATGGTTTCCAGGGTGGGCAGGGTGTCGAAGGCCAGCTGCACGGCCGTGACCTTGCGGCCGGCCGGGCGGGGGCGATGCAGGCGCAATCCGGGCCCTCCCTCCTGCCGCCGGCCCGGGCCCCGGGTCGGTCACGCCAGTCCCGGGAAACCCAACCGGCGTGCGGCCTCGTACGCGGCGATGCCCACCGACGTGGCCAGGTTCAGCGAGCGGATCCCGGGCCGCATCGGGATCCGCACCCGGCGCTCCGGCGGCGCCTCCGCCAGGACCGCGGGCGGCAGGCCGCTGCTCTCGCTGCCGAAGACCAGCCCTACGCCCCGCCGGTACTCCACCTGGTCGTAGCGGCGGTCGGCATCGGGCGTGAAAAACAAGCAGCGCTCCGCCGGCATCAGGCGGCGGAACGCCTCCCAGTCGTCGTGGACGTGATACCGGACCTGGCGCCAGTAGTCCATCCCCGCACGCCGCAGGTGGCGGTCGGTCATGAAGAAGCCCAGCGGGCGGATCAGGTGCAGGACGGCGCCCAGGGCGGCGCACGTCCGGGCCACGTTGCCCGCGTTGGGCGGGATCTCGGGTGCCACCAGCACGACATGCAGGTCCGCGTCCATACGGTCCAGGGTTTCTGTGGCACCGGGGACGGGCCCTGCTGCCGCTCCGGCCGGACCGCTACTCGATCTGCCCCCGGATCTCGCCCGCGGGAAACCTGCTGGTGTGGACGTTGACGTAGCCGGCCCCGGCCCGCAGGATGCGGAGGAAGCTCTGGAAGTCGCCCGCCTCCAGGCCCTGCTCGGGGATGGCGCGGATGTCGTCGGCGGTGATGATGCCAGTGACGGTGCCGCCGCGGGGCGGGCACGACGGCGCGTCGTCGCCCCCGCAGAGGAAGACGATGATCTCGCCGTTGACGCCGCGCCGGCCGAAGTGGATGTGGGCGGCGGAAACCGGCGAGGTGGTGTCCTCGTAGCGCAGTTCGTACTGCAGGGCGGTGCCGCCGTCGATGAGCCGTGCCCAGAAGCGGCCGGTGGCGTCGGTCAGGCGGGCCGGCACCTCCTCGAAACCGTTGAGCACCGCCTGGAAGATCTGGGACGAAACGGACCGGGTCATGGACCATCCGGATGCGGCCCGCGGGGACCCGGCGGCGTGGGCGCGGGCGGAGCGCCGCCGCGTCCCGGCGGCTGTGCGTCGGGCCATCGTACCCCTACCCCCTCTGCTGGTTGCGCGGCCTGCCCCCGGGCAGGCGCGCCCTGCCGCTGCACAGGTATGTGGCGGCTGCCCCGGTGGTGACGGCGGCGGTCTACAGGGGGCGCACCCGCCGCGCCACCACCGTCAGCCCCCCGCGCTTCCGGTCCAGGCGGCCGGCCACCACCAGCGGCGGCACCGCCTCGCCGAACAGGATCCCGCCCTGCTCCCGGTAGACGTCCTCGAACATGGTCACGTCGATGATCCCGTGCTCGTCCTCCAGCATGAAGTAGACAATGGTGCGGCCGCTGCGGGTGGGCGGCCGGTGGGGCCGGATCACCACGCCGGCCGTCTCGATCCAGGTGCCGTGCCGGGCGCGGCGCACCTGGCGGGTGTCCATGACGCCCCGCCGCCGCAGGCTCTCCCGGAAGAAGGTCATGAAGTGGCGGTAGTGGACGTCGATCCCCAGCACGTCGTAGGTGTGGAGCCAGCGCTCCCGCTCGTCGAAGTCGGGCAGGTCGGGATCGTCGCCCGCCGCCAGGACCTCCAGCGGCGCCGCCCGGCCCTCCCCCTGCCGCCAGGCCCGGGCCAGGCGCCACAGGGCCCGGCGGCGGTGAGGTTCCACCCCGTCAAAAGCGCCGCAGCGCACCAGGCGCTCCGCCGTGTCGCGGGCCACCCGCCCCCGCAGCCGGCGGGCGAAGTCCACCACATCGCGGAAGGGGCCGTCCCGGTCCCGGGCGGCCAGGATGGCCTCGATCTCTTCCTGGCGGATGCCCTTGACCCGGCAGAACCCCAGGCGGATGGCGCCGCGCCCGCCCCGGCCGGCGCGGGCGCCGGGGGCAGGGTATTCCACCGTGCAGGGGCCGCCGCTGGCGTTGATGTCCAGGGGCAGGATCTTCACCCCCCGCCGCCGGGCCTCCAGCGCCACGGTGTTGGGCGGGTAATAGCCCATGGGCTGGTGGCTCAGGACGGCGGCGAAGAACTCGGCCGGGTAGTGGCGGATCAGGTAGGCGGTCTTGAAGGCGGTGGTGGCGAAGGCGGCGGCGTGGGCCTCGCAGAAGCCGTACGAGGCGTACCCCTGGATGTACGAGAACACCGTCCGGGCCACCTCGTCGGAGATGCCGCGGCGCCGCGCCTTGTCCACGAAATGGCGGCCGATCTCCTCCATGTCCTCGTGGGAGCGGGCGTGGGTCATCACCCGCCGCAGGCGGTCGGCCTCGCCGGGCGTGAAGCCGGCGATGGCCGTGGCGATCTCGATCACCTGCTCCTGGAAGAGCACCACGCCCCAGGTCTTCTCCAGGATGGGCTTCAGCTTGGGATGCAGGTAGGTCACCGGCTCCTCCCCCCGGCGCCGGCGCAGGAAGGGCTCCACCATGTTGCCCTTGATGGGCCCCGGGCGGATGATGGCCACGCTGGCCACGATGTCTTCCATGGTTTCGGCCTTGAGGCGCGGGTGCAGGGCGCGCTGGGCCGGGCTTTCCAGCTGGAAGACGCCCACCGTCTCGCCCCGGCGGATCATGCGGAAGGTGGCCTGGTCGTCCAGGGGGACGCGCTGGTCGTCGAAGCCGGGGTCCCGGGTTTGGATGGCGCGGACGGCGTCGTCGACGGCGCCGAAGGTCCGCAGGGGCAAAAGGTCCAGCTTGACCAGGCCCAGGTCCTCGACGCCGCGCTTGTCGAACTGGCTGACGACGATGCCCTTGGCCGACCGCTGCAGGGGCGTCACCTCCACCAGCGGCCGGCGGCTGATCACCAGCCCGCCGAGATGCGTGCCCAGGTGCCGCGGGAAGCCGCGGACGGCGGCGCAGGCTTCCAGCAGGCGGCGGTAGCGGCCCGCGGCGATGCCGCTGTCGCGCAGTTCCGGGACCCGCTCGAAGCGCTCCAGGGCGTCGTCACCCACCGAACCGTACCCGCGCCTGGCCAGGCGGTCGATCTCGTCATCGGGGAACTCCAGCACCTTGCCGAAGTCGCGGATGGCCGCCCGTCCCCGGTAGGTCTGGTAGGTGCAGACGGCGGCCACGTGCCCGGCGCCGTAGCGGCGGTAGACGTAGTCGGCCACCTGGTCCCGGTACCGCCAGTCGAAGTCGATGTCGATGTCGGGCCGCTCGGCCCGCTCCAGGCTCATGAAGCGCTCGAACAGCAGGCCCCGCTCGATGGCGTCCACCTCGGTGATGTAGAGGCAGTAGGCCACCGCCGAGTCGGCGGCCGATCCCCGGCCGGCGCAGCGGATGCCCCGGGAGCGGGCGAAGCGGACCACGTCCCAGACCAGCAGGAAGTAGTCGGCGTAGCCCAGGCGGTTGATGATGTCCAGTTCGTGGTCCAGGCGGCGGCGGATCTTTCCCGTCAGCCGGCCGTAGCGTTCCTGGGCGCCGCGGTAGGCCAGTTCCCGCAGGTACCGCTCGGCGGTCATCCCCGGCGGCACGGCGAAGGCCGGGTGCAGCCGGGCGTCCAGGTCCAGCGCCGGCCGGCAGCGCTCGGCGATGGCCGCGGTGCCCCGCAGGGCCTCGGGCAGGTCGGCGAAGGCGGCGGCCATATCGGCGGCGGGCTTCAGGTCGTTCTCAGCGTTGAGCCGGCGCTCGGGGTGGACCTGGTCGATGGTCAAGCCGCAGCGCACGCAGGTCAGCAGGTCGTGGAGCCAGAAGCGATCTCGTTCGTGATAGTGAACATTGTTGCTGGCCGCCAGGCCGACGCCCAGATGCCCGGCCAGGTCCCGCATCTGCCGGTGCAGCCGCCGCTGGCCGGGCAGGCGGTCGGCCTGCAGTTCCAGGTAGAAGCGGTCGGGACCGAACAGGCCGCGCAGGGCCCGGGCCGCCCGCTCGGCGCCGCACCGGTCGCCGCGCAGCAGGCGCCAGGCCACCTCGCCCCGCCGGCAGCCCGAAAGGGCGATGAGGCCGCCGGTGCGGCCTTCCAGCATGGACCGCGTGACAAGAGGCTGGCCCCGCGGGTTCTGCAGGTGGGCGTCGCTCAGGATGCGGCAGAGGTTGGCGTAGCCGGCGGGACCCTCGGCCAGCAGCACCAGGTGGAAGGAGCGTGCCGGGCGGGCCTGATCCCCCTCCTCCCCCAGCGGCGCCACCGTGACCTCGGCGCCCTGGATGGGCTTGATGCCGGCCTCGCGGGCACAGCGGTAGAACTCGACGGCGCCGGCCACGCTGTCGTGATCGGTCAGGGCCAGGGCCTGCATGCCCAGGTCCGCCGCCCGCTGCACCAGCTGCCGGGGCGTGCTGGCGCCGTCCAGGAAGGAATAGCACGAGTGGACGTGCAGGTGCGTGAACATGGGCCGTCCCCCGCAAGACGCGAACACATGTTCGCATTCATTCTACGGGGAACCGCCGCCCGGGGTCAAAGGCAGCGGGGTGGTAATCCCGGCATCGACCCACGCGGTTATCTGTCGGCGCGCACGCCGGCCGGGCCGATTCGAAAGCCGGAGCCTAGCGTTGGATCTTCGCCAGGTGCTGGCGCAGGACACGCGCGAAGGTGTCCCGAGATCGTTCCCGCGCCTTTTCCCCAACCAACCAGAACAAGACAGGTTCCCACCAGCGCCGTGTCCGGCTGAGGACAATACCCGAAAAGACGCCGGCAGCGATGGAGAGCGCAATCCAGGCAAAGAGCAGGCCAGCGAGAGCCCGCACTGAG
>Ga0079224_100004511_pt1 | contig 18044 bp, 13 predicted proteins | sample Stecom2015_FD_80414 | JGI IMG/M metagenome (GOLD analysis project Ga0079224, IMG submission 80414) | Agricultural soil microbial communities from Utah to study Nitrogen management - Steer compost 2015 | ecosystem: Environmental > Terrestrial > Soil > Agricultural land | place: USA: Utah...
CGCGTTGATGAAACAATTGCACTTGCTGCTTTAATGCAGGCTGTAGTTGCAAAACTTCACAAATTGATTAAACAGAATCTTGGATTCAGATTATACAGGCGGGCTTTAATTGCTGAGAACAAATGGCGTGCTGCAAGATTTGGAATTGGCGGAAAGTTGATTGATTTCGGAAAGCAGCAGGAAGTCGATTTCAAAGATTTGGTAAAAGAATTGCTTGAATTTGTTGATGATGTAGTTGATGATCTTGGTTCAAGAAATGAACTTAATTATGTTGAGAAAATCCTTGAAGAAGGAACCGGCGCAGACAGGCAGCTTGAAGTTTGGGAACAATCTTACAATATAAAAGATGTTGTGGATTATATTATCGATGAAACAAAACGAGGTTTGAAGATTGATGAAACTCCGCAAAAACTTACCTCCAACTGAAAAAATACTATATGGATTTTACTCAAATTGAATTTGATAAGGAACTTTCACCAGGAGCTTTTAATGCGGTTAACATCTGCCTTAAAATTAAATCAGTAGAACGTGTAACAATAATTACTGATGAATCCACTGCTGAAATAGCCGCTTCTCTTATAAATGAAATTAAAAAAACCGGAGCTGAATACCGCATCTTTCTGCTTGAAGATTGTGCAAACCGTCCTCTGAAAAAAATGCCGGAAATTATATTAAATTATCTTGAAAAATCTAATGTGAGTATTTTTGCCTGCCAGACTCAGCCGGGTGAATTAAAGGCAAGAATTCAGATGACGGATGTAATAAATAAAAATAAAATCAGGCACGCGCACATGGTTAATATTAATAAGCAGATAATGATGCAAGGAATGCGTGCTGATTTTAATGAAATTGACAGGCACTCTCAACAATTAATTGAACTTGCAAGAAAAACGAAAATAATTAAAGCTATATCGGCTGCCGGAACAGATATAGTTGCTGAATTCTCTCCGGATATAAAATGGATTAAGACCAGCGGAATAATTACGCCGGATAAATGGGGCAATCTTCCCGGCGGTGAAATTTTCACATCACCTCTTAATCTCAATGGTATTTTTGTAGTTGATGGCGTTGTTGGAGATTATCTCTGCAGAAAGTACGGAGATTTACAAAATACTCCTTTAAAGATTGAAATTATTAACAGCAGAATAAAAGCTATGCACTGTTTGAATTCAGAGCTGCTTGATGAATTTGCTGCTTACACGATGACTGATGATAACAGCAGCAGGGTTGGAGAATTTGCTATCGGAACAAATACTGCAGTTAAAGAAGTGATTGGAAATATTTTACAAGATGAAAAAATTCCTGGTATCCATATTGCTTTCGGTCATCCTTACACAGAACATACCGGCGCTGATTGGACTTCAACAACTCACATTGATTGTGTTGGAAGAGATTTTGATATCTGGTTTGATGATTTCCAAATAATGCAGAATGGAAAATTTTTAATCTAAAAAAATTATGCAGCATGAACTAAGAGAACAATTCAACAAAAATTTTACGCAGGAAAAATACTCCGCATTTTTATCGGCAATTAATAATATATGCCAATATCCGGCAGATTTCAGAGTTGCAGAATCACCATTGTTTCTCACTTCTGAATTTGCAAATGAAATTCAAAATGCGGCACATGAAATTGCTGTACAATTACAGACGGAAGATTTCAAACAAAAATCCAAAGCAGCAATTCCGCAAAATTTATTTGTTCCGGGAGAAACAGATCATCCGCTTTTTATCCAGATAGATTTTGCTGTTAGCTATGATGAGAATGGTAATTATTTTCCCAAATTGATTGAACTGCAGGGATTTCCATCACTATATGGTTATCAATATTTTCTCGGCAAAATTTCTAAGGAGTTTTTTAACGTTCCGGGAAATTATAAAAGTTATTTCAGCGGGATTGATGATACAGCGTATGTTAATCTTTTAAAGAAAATAATTGTTGCAGATAAAGATCCCGAAAATGTAATATTGCTTGAGATAGAACCAGAGAAACAAAAAACAAGAATTGATTTTGCATGTACAGAAAAATTGCTGGGAATAAAAACAGTTTCATTAACTGATATCAAAAAATCCGGTAAAAAACTTTTTTACAAAATTGGCAATAAAGAAATTCAGATCAATAGAATTTACAACAGGATAATTTTTGATGAGTTATTCAAGAAAGAAATAAAAACTGATTTTAAATTAACCGATGAACTTGATGTTGAATGGGCAGGCCATCCAAACTGGTTTTTCAAAATAAGTAAGCACTCCCTCCCTCTTTTAAACGGAAGTTATGTTCCTGATTGTTTTTATTTAAATGATATAAATGGTTATCCGGATGATCCTCAAAATTATGTTTTAAAACCATTGTATTCATTTGCAGGCAGCGGAGTTGAAGTTGATGTTACTCCTGATATGCTGAATGAAGTTCAGGATAAATCATCATACATTTTACAGAAAAAAATTGAATACGCTCCTGTACTAAAAACTCCGGAAGGCTTTGCCAAAGCTGAAATCCGCATGATGTTTTTATGGGATGCTAAACCTTTACTTGTAAACAATCTCGTCCGTTTAAGTAAAGGTAAAATGATGGGAGTAAATTTCAATAAAAACCAAACCTGGGTTGGTTCGTCAATTGCATTTCATAATGTATAGTGACAATTAACTATTGTATTAACCCACCAAATTTTGCCATTAGATTTGTTATATTTCTGCATTTGTATATTATTTACACCAAGTTTTTTCATTTGCAGGAGAAATAATGCTCATTACCCGGCCTAACCGATCCGGAATTAAATATGATTTTCATGTTTCAAAAATTACCAGAGAAAAATATGGATTTGAGGAATCTCTTTTTTCAATTAATGGTGATTTGATTGTTGCAAATTTTTACCAGGCACGCATACTTGCTGAAAAGATAAATTCAATAAGAAAAGACGAGCAGGATATGCAGCAGGTTACAGCGGGACAAATAAATGCACTCGGCATTTTGCATGAAATCTATCATTACATGATGAGACATTATGAAGAAAATGAAAATCCTAATGTTTTCTCCCGTGCTGTAAATAATATAAAAAATTCTATCGGTGAAAATGATCTTCAAAAAATTCTGATCGGATACATTAATCAATTTCCTCCAGGAGATGTTTTCCGCGGCATTATTACTCCTGAAGAATATTTAAACGGGAACACCGGAAACAAACCAAATACAGAAATTATTCTTGAAGAATTGATTATCCTTCATCTGGAAAATAATAACCCTGCTTCAGTTTCACTTGAAGAATTATATTCTGACAAACCTTTGATTGATACTACTGCGTACTTAAATCTTATTGATGCAGCGGAAAAATTCTTTATTACAGAAAAACCATTTGGCCCGGATAATCTGCCGTTAACACAATTCCTCAGAGAACCCATTAAGAATAATCCATATAATCTTGAAGCACAACTTGATTATCTGCGGGAAAAATGGGGCGTGTTCATTTATATAAAATTTTATGATAGACTTTTGAGCAGCAAAGATCTTCTTCATGAAGATTATAAATTATTTATTCATCACGGCGGAGGTGAAAAATCAACACCGCCGGTTCCTGTTTATAAGTTTGATGCTGAATTTTTTGAATCAATAAAAGCTAAAATTGCTGCCGGTGAGCAATTAACTCCGGAAGAATCTCAGTTTTATTATGCAGAAACAGAGCAGTTCACCGAAGATATTGACTGGATGCCAAAAGTTGTGATGATTGCTAAGAATACATTTGTCTGGCTCGATCAGCTTTCTAAAAAATATCAACGTGAGATAAAAACTCTTTTCGATATTCCCGATGAAGAGCTTGATAATCTTGCACGATGGAATTTTACCGCACTCTGGCTGATTGGAATTTGGGAAAGAAGCAGCGCATCAAAAAAAATAAAACACTACACTGGCAATCCTGATGCTGTTTCATCCGCTTATTCATTGTATGATTATGTGGTGGCAAATGAAATTGGAGGTGAGGAAGCTTTTCAAAATCTTAAAGAAAGATGCTGGCAAAGAGGAATAAGATTATCAAGTGATATGGTACCTAACCACACAGGCATTTATTCAAAATGGGTTGTTGAAAAACCTGATTATTTTATTCAGACGGATGTTCCGCCTTATCCGGGATATACTTTTAACGGACCGAATTTATCTGATGATCCAAGGGTTGAAATCCGGATTGAAGATAAATATTACAACCACACCGATGCCGCTGTTGTATTTCAGCGGAGAGATGCATATACAGGAGATATAAAATATATTTATCACGGCAACGATGGAACTCACATGCCGTGGAATGATACTGCTCAATTAAATTTGTTAAAACCGGAAGTACGTGAATCTCTCATCCAAACTATATTGCATGTTGCACGCAAAACACCAATCATACGATTTGATGCAGCGATGACACTTGCAAAAAAACATTATCAGCGTTTATGGTTTCCGCAGCCCGGAACCGGAGGCGCTGTTCCTTCAAGATCAGATTATGCAATGACACGTTCTGCATTTGATGATGCGATGCCTGTTGAATTCTGGAGAGAAGTAGTTGATAGGATCAATTCTGAAATGCCTCAAACATTACTGCTTGCTGAAGCATTCTGGCTTATGGAAAGTTATTTTGTGCGCACTCTTGGCATGCACAGAGTTTATAACAGCGCATTCATGCATATGATGATGAAGGAAGAAAATGCAAAGTATAGAGAGCTTGTAAAAAACACTCTTGAATTTAATCCTGAAATCCTGAAACGGTATGTAAATTTTATGAGCAATCCCGATGAAGAAACAGCAGTTAATCAATTTGGAAAAGGTGATAAATATTTTGGCGTTTGTGTTCTGATGATTACTATGCCCGGATTACCAATGTTTGCCCACGGCCAAATCGAAGGATTTTCTGAAAAGTATGGAATGGAATATAAACGTGCTTATTATGATGAATTCATTGATGAGAATCTTGTTCACAGGCATGAGGCTGAAATTTTTCCGCTCGCTGCAAAAAGATATTTATTCAGCCAGGTAAAGAATTTTGAAATGTATGATTTTATTGATAACAACGGTAACGTTAATGAAAATGTTTTTGCTTACAGCAACAAAACTGGAGATGAAAAAGCTTTAGTTATTTATAATAATTCTTATGAGGAATGTGCAGGAACAATTAATTATTCAGTACAGAAAACTTACCAATCAGGTAATTTAATTACTAAAAAAATTGCAGATGCTCTCGGGATAAGGAATGATAACCTATTCTTCTATATTTATAAAGATCACCGCACAAAACTGGAGTACATTTCAAGCGGCAAAGATATTCATGATTTTGGTTTTTATGTTCCCCTGCAAGGTTATGAATATAAAATTTTTATGGAGTTTAGAGAAATATTTGATACAACCGGAGTCTACAGACAGATATCTCAAAGTCTATACGGCCGCGGAGTAAAATCAATAGAAAGGTTGAAAGAAGAACTACAATTTAATATGGTTCATCAATCTTTGAGAAATCTGTTATCAATTGATCATTTTAAAAAATTTGAATCATACTGCTTCCCTGCTTCCGGTAATGAGACTGATCAGAAATCATTTGAAGAAATAATTAATTCCGCTGAAGATTTCATAGATGAGATAAATTCTGTTATTCCTGTTCCGGTTAATAAAGAAATTGACATAAGTAAAATTAAGGATGAAATGAATGCAATTAGAGAATTTTCTTCTCTTATGCGTAAACAGAGTTTGAGAAAAAGAAAATCTAAATGGTACACTAATGCCGAATCAAAAATTGGAACCTTTAACAATGGAAAAGAAAAACGTGAACTTTTCTTTCCGCTATTGGTGCTTAAAAATACTTTTTCGGTAATGAATACATCCGATGATCAAAAAAATCTAAATATGGTAGATCATCTTCATCTTGAAAATATTCTTTTTGAAAATCTTAAGGGGTTCGGCCACAAAGAACATAATATCAAAGAAGAGATTAACTTGTTAAAAATATTAACTGCTGATGATGAACTTTATAATTCAGAAAGAGTGAATTTAAAATCCGAATTCCCAGATGAATCAATCAAAACAAAGAAATCAGCATCACCCAAACCAAAGAAAATTTTACGTGCTGAATTTCTAACGAACATTATATTTAAATTAAATGAAAACGATAATTACCTCCGCGTTAATGAACACAACGGCATAATCTACTATCACAAAGAAAATTTTGAAAATTTAATAGATTGGATTTGCAGCCTTGAAATTATTGAAGATGCTATCAGGTATCTCGTATTGAAGGATTCGATTGAACAGAAAAGAAAAAGAACAGCAAAACAGGCAGTTGAGTTAAAAGAATCAGATAAATTGAAAAAAAATATTTCAGCATTTGCAACTCAACTAACAAAAGATGTTGAGTTTTTTGAGAGACTAAAATCATTATCTGCAGATTCAAAATACCAGGTTGAAGAATTAAAAAAACTCGCTGCTGCTAAGAAATCCAGCAAATCAGATTCATCACGTAAAACTGTGGTGCGTTCTGCCAGGAAGAAAAATGTGTAAGTATTTACAGATAATTTTTTTATTTATTGTGTGGAATGGTATATCATTCAGCCAGTTTGAACTTGAAGAAGCTTTTCCTTCATTAAGATTTACTAATCCAGTTGATCTTCAAAATTCAGGGGATGCTACAAACCGTATTTTTGTGGTTGAGCAGGCAGGCAGAATAATAGTGTTCAAAAATAATTCATCAATATCTGCTTCAAAAGTTTTTCTTGATATTACTGATAAAGTTACTGATGGTGGTGAAATGGGATTACTTGGTTTGGCTTTCCATCCGCAGTATACTGAGAACGGATATTTTTATGTTAACTATACAAAAAATAATCCGAGACAAACAATTGTTGCAAGATACAAAGTTACTGATAATCCTGATTCAGCGGATAAAAACAGCGAAGTAATTTTAATGACGATCAATCAGCCATATTCAAATCATAACGGCGGACAAATTGCGTTTGGACCTGACGGCTGCTTGTATATTGCACTTGGTGATGGCGGTTCATTTGGTGATCCACAGAACAATGCACAGAATCTTCAATCGTTCCTCGGAAAAATTCTAAGGATTAATGTAGATACAACATCCGGAAATATAAATTATGGAATCCCGCCTGATAATCCTTTCATTAACGATTCATCAGCACTGCCTGAAATTTTTGCTTATGGTTTGCGTAATCCATGGAGATTTAGTTTTGACAGCACCGGTAAATTGTGGTGCGGGGATGTTGGGCAGGGAGATTGGGAAGAAATTGATACAATTACAATCGGCGGTAATTATGGATGGCGGATAATGGAAGGAACTCACTGTTACAATCCTTCAAGTAATTGTGATACTTCTGGATTGATTTTACCTATTCATGAGTACGCTCATAATTCACAAGGCGGCGGCTCAATTACCGGGGGTTATGTTTATGAAGGAACTGCTGTACCTGAATTAAAAGGCAGATATATTTTTGCTGATTATATTTCAAGAAGAATCTGGTCGTTGGGATACTACGGTATAAATCCGGATTTACCGATTGTTGAGCAGCTTGCAACTGCGCAAGCCGGAATTTCATCATTTGGAGTTGATGAAAACAATGAGCTTTATCTTTGCTCTTTTGATGGTAAGATATATCGTTTTAAATCAACCGTTTCAGAAGTTGAAGATGATATTAATTTAAATGATTATCAGCTTCTTCCTAATTATCCTAATCCTTTCAACCCGGAAACAACATTGCAGTATATTCTTCCTGAAAAAAGTAAGATAAAAATCGAAATAATAAATCTTACCGGCAGTATAATTGAAAAAATTCTGGATGCGGTTCAATCAGCAGGAAAATATAATATTACCTGGAATGGAGCGGAAAATTCATCCGGTATTTATTATGCAAAATTAACAGCAGAATCACTTGTCTCTGGCAAAAAAATACAAAAAAGTATAAAACTTGCATTGATAAAATAGTTTCACAAACTTTTGGTAACTTCGATTATCATTTTATCTGGTATTAACGTTTAACCACTTCATCCTTCACTCAATAATTATTTCAGGATATATTTAACTGCAGCGGCTGCACAATTCTCACCATCAATTGCGGCAGAAATAATTCCACCAGCATAACCAGCACCTTCTCCGCATGGAAATAATCCCTCAACTGAAACATGCATTAGTGTTTCCTTATCCCGTGGAATTCTGATTGGCGAACTTGTACGGCTTTCTGCTGCAAGAATCTGTGCTTCTTCAGTAAAATATCCTTTCATCTTTTTATCAATAATAAGCAATGCTTTTTGAAGTGAATCTCTTATAAACTCAGGCAAAGCTTCATGCAAAGGTGCAGATGTTAATCCGGGAATATATGATGCTGCGGGAAGTGATTGTGAAATTTTTTTATTTACAAAATCTGTAACACGCTGTGCAGGTGCACTTTGGCTTTTATTTGCAAGCTGAAAGGATAATCTTTCTAATTCCATTTGGAGTTTTAATCCGCCGAATGGAAATTCATTTTCATATTTTTTCCAATCATTCCCTGAAACAGAAACAACAAATCCTGAATTTGCAAAAGGAGAATCTCTTTTTGAAAGAGACATGCCGTTAACTACTATTTCTTCCTGAGCAGTTGCGGCCGGAACAATTATTCCACCCGGACACATGCAGAAAGTGTAAACTCCCCTTTCCCCAACTTCACATGCAGCAGAATAACTTGCTGCAGGAAGATTAATATTTTTTCCTTTTGTATGATACTGAATTTCGTTTATTAAAGATTGAGGATGCTCAATCCTCACTCCCATTGCAATAGGTTTTGGTTCAATCTTTATATTTTTTTTATGAAGGAGAAAAAATATATCGCGGGAAGAATGACCTGCCGCAAGTATAACTGCATCAGCAGTAAAATCTTCGGACTCGTTTACAACTACTCCTTTAATAATATTTTTTTCAATAATTAAATCTGTAACATGAGAGTTAAAATGAATCTCACCGCCGCAGTTTAAAATTGTCTCGCGGATTTTCTTCACCACCTGCGGAAGCTTATTTGAACCGATATGCGGATGAGCATCAATCAAAATATCTTCGTGTGCACCATGCTGAACTAATATGTTCAGCATTTTTTTTACATCACCTCTTTTGGTTGAACGCGTATAAAGTTTGCCATCACTGTAAGTTCCGGCTCCACCTTCACCAAAACAATAATTTGAATCAGGATTAACAGTATGAAACTGCTGTATAGCTCTTAAATCTCTTCGTCTTGACTGAACATCTTTTCCCCGTTCAAAAATTACAGGCTTTATTCCAAGTTCAATTAAATGAAGTGCGGCAAACATTCCTCCCGGACCGCAGCCGATAATAATTACTTTTTTATTTCCTTTTACATGCTTGCAATTTATTTCTGTTGAAATTTCAGGCGGTAGTTCATTTATAAAAATATTTGATAATACACGATAAACTGGAGTTGAGCTTCGTGCATCAATTGATCTTCGTACAGGCACTACAGATTTTATTTCTGCGGGATTTTTTCCTGTTTTTATTGCGGCTTGTTCGTACAGATAATTTTTATCATTAATGAATTCAGGCGGAATAACGAGTTCAATTTGTTTAATCATTCGTTTTTATAACCAGGCAGCTTATACAATTGGGAATCAAAATCTTTTTCTTTTAAGATTAAAGAAGACCTTTAATATATCCGCCATCAATTTGAATAGTATTTCCTGTAATATAGCTTGCTTGTTTTGATGCAAGAAACAAAACTCCTGAAGCAATTTCTTCCGGCTTTGCAAGTCTGTTAATGGGAATTTGTTTTGCCATATCGGCTAAAATTTCTTCATGAGATTGCCCTGTGCTTTTAGCTTTATGAACCGCAAGATCATAAAGTCTGTTGGTAAGAGTATAACCCGGAGCAACATTGTTCACAGTTACGTTAAACCTTGCAACTTCATTAGAAAGTGATTTGGCAAATCCAACAACTCCGCTGCGAAGAGAATTTGACAGCATCAGGTTTTCAAGCGGCTGTTTAACAGAAATTGATGTAATATTTATTACTCTTCCCCATTCATGATAAATCATATCAGGAACAACAAGATTACAAAATCTTACAACACTCAACAAAACCTGTTCAAACGCGCTCTGCCAGCTTTTATCTTCAAGTTCACGGAACAATCCTGCAGCCGGACCGCCGCAGTTGTTCACAAGAATATCAATTCTCCCAAATTGTTTTTTAACTTCATCTACAGTTGTTTCAATATCTTTTTGCTTACTTATATCACAGATGCACCAGAATGGCTCAAAGCCGTATTTCTTATTAATTTCTGAAGCAGTATTAAGCAAATCAGATTTTGTTCTTGAACAGATTGCAACCTGCACACCCTCTGATGCAAATGCTTCAGCAATTGCTCTGCCAATTCCCTTGCTAGATGCGGTAACCAAAGCAGTTTTTCCTTTTAAACCCAGCTCCATTTTTTCCTCGTATTGAATTTTCTAAAAAACAACGAAAAGAAATAAAAATAAAATGAAGAACAAACTTTATTTTGAAATTCCTCTTGAACTTGCTGCAATAAAATTAATTAAATTAATTATTTCCGGCGTCTGCTGAAGTTCTGTTTTAATTTTTTCAACCGCTTGTGAGACATTCAAACCTGATTTAAAAATAAAATTGTACGCAGACTTTAATGAGTTAATTGCATCATCTGAAAAATCTCTTCTTCTTAATCCTTTCACATTCAATCCCTCAAACTCAAGCGGATTGCCTGAATACAAACTATAAGGCGGAACATCTTTAACAACCATAGAATGTGCACCTATCATGCAATGTCTGCCAATTTTAACAAACTGATGAACACCAGTTAAACCGCCGAGGATTGCAAAATCCTCCAGGTGAACATGCCCGGCAAGCGCAACAGAATTGGCAATGATGCAATTATCACCGAGTGAACAATCATGTGCAACATGAGAATAAGCCATCAGCAGGCAGTTGTTACCAACAACTGTTTTTCCTGCATGAATTGTAGCCCGGTGAATTGTTACACATTCTCTTATCGTGTTATTATCTCCAATTTCAACTTCTGTATACTCTCCGCTGAATTTCAAATCCTGCGGAATTGCAGAAACTCCAGCGCCCGGAAAAATCCTGTTATTTTTTCCAATGCGGGCACCGTTGTAAATAGAAACATGATTATAAAGTTTTGTACCGTTTCCAATTACTACATCATCTTCAACATAACAGAATGGTCCGATCTCAACATCATCTGCAATTTCTGCTTTACTGCTTACAACGGAAGTTGGATGAATTATAGCCATAAAATTTTTCAATAAAAATTTGTTAATAAAACTTCGTTAAATTTAATAATTCCTGATGAAGATTACAGATGGTAAGTTTTAGATTCTTTGGGGAAGTGAGTGATTTCAATTTGTTGATTGAATCTATATCTTTAACACACAGTTTGGATTAGATATGGACAGCACATTTAAATTAAAAAGAAAAGCTGCGTTGATCTCCTTATTTATTGGTCTGGGAATGCTTGCAGCAAAAACAGGGGCTTATCTTCTCACAGGTTCATCAGCCATTTTTTCAGATGCCGCTGAATCAATTGTTCATGTGCTTGCTACATCAATGGCTTTATTCAGTATTTACCTAAGTGCAAAACCGGAAGATGATTCTCATCTTTACGGCCATGGAAATATCGAATATTTCTCCGCAGGTATAGAAGGTTTGTTAATCATTATTGCAGCTTTCTACATAATTTATGAATCGATTCAAGCAATAATTACAGGCCCTGAATTAAAGCAGCTTGATATAGGTGTACTTATTATTACTGCTGCAGGCACAGTTAATCTCTTTCTTGGTTTTTATTTAATAAGAATGGGAAAGAAAACAAATTCCTTAACGTTGATAGCAGACGGTAAACATGTACTTACTGATTCTTATACAAGCATTGGTGTAATTGTAGGAATTATTTTAGTTCTGATTACAGATTTTAAAATTCTCGATCCTCTTTTTGCAATAGCAGTTGCATTAAATATTTTATTTACCGGATCAAAATTAATGCGTGATTCAATCGGTGGATTGATGAATGAAAATAATCCCGAACTTATGAAAGAAATTGCGGGAAGACTGGCGGCAATTAAAAAGGATTTTTGGATTGATATTCATGAGTTAAGATTCTGGCGGAGCGGCGATAGAATATTTGTAGATTTTCATTTGATTTGCCCATTTTATTTTACGATTCAGCATTCACATCAGGAAGAAAACAGGATAAGTGATTCGTTAAAAGAATCATTCCCAAATGCACAGTTAAAAATTCATTTTGATTACTGCAGACCTGAACTTTGCAAATACTGCGGCTACTCTGAATGTATTCACAGATCCGAAATTAAATCAAACAGCTTTATATGGAATGAAGAAAAGATGAAAGGTAAACCTATTTATGAGTTCAAAGTTTCCTGATTTATTATTTCAGGATCTTTTACCTTAGTAAGAATTAATAATCCTACAATAAAAAAGAATGTAACTGAAATAATTGCCATTCTCTGGCTTCCGCTTAGATAACTTACCAAACCAAATACAAGCGGACCAACTACTGCAGAGCTTTTTCCGAAGAAAGAATAGAAACCGAAAAATTCTGTTTTCTTTTCCGGTGGAGTTAACTTAGACATAAGGCTTCTGCTTGTTGATTGACTTGAACCCATTGCGGAACCAGCGAGTAATCCAACAATGTAAAATCCGGTTTTATCATCAACAAAGTAAGCAAGCACCACAGTGATAAGCCACATTATAAGGGTTATTACAATCGTTTTCTTTTGTCCAATGGAGTCTGCAATTATTCCCAATAAAATTGAACCAACGATAGCTGTAGTTTGAACTGTTAAAAAGAAAATCAGCAGCTCGCTGTCACTGAATCCAAGCGTTGTGCTTGCGTAATTTCCTGCAAAAAATATTACTGTGTTTACTCCTTCAATGTAAAAGAAGTATGCAACCAGAAACAGTGCAAGATTTTTATAATATTTAAGATGTGTGAGTGTTGTCCAGACTCTGTTTAAACCAATTGAAATATAATTGCCTGAAGTTTGAACATTCTTTCGTGTATCATGTAAAAAGAAAAAAAGTGGAAGGGAGAATACCAAAAAAAATAATGCTGAGAGCGGGAATGTTTCTTTTATAAGATCGTTTTGGATAAATGGAAATACAATTCCAAGTGTTGCAAGCGAGCCGAGATAACCCATTCCAAATCCATATCCGCTCACTCTTCCATAATTTTTTGGTGAAGTAATTTCAGGAAGAAAAGCATCATAAAAAACAAGCCCTGCTTCAAAACCAATATTTGCAAGAACAAAAATTGTTATACCCCAGAAAATATTTCCGGCGCCAATAAAGTATAAACATGAAGTTGCTGTAATGCATAAGATTGTGAAGAAAAGTAAAAATCTTTTTTTGCCTGCAGAAAAATCAGCAATTGCACCAAGCACCGGTGAAATAATTGCGGTGATAATCATTGCAACACTTGTTGCTATACTCCAATACAAATCTCCAACAGGTTCACCTGCTGCAACCGTTTTTTTGAAATAAACAGCGTAGAGGAAAGTAACAACAACAATTGAGAATGAAGTGTTGGCAAAATCAAAGAGAGTCCAGATAAATATTTTTTTCTTTTCTTTCATACAGCAGTAACAATGTGTTATTTATAAAAAGAAATATTTATCCGGCATTTCAATAAATTGAAATTGGAGAAAATAATTTTTTGATCTGTCAAGTAAAATTATCCTGATTATTTTTTGGGAGATGATTTTATAATAGTCTCTTCAACAAGCCCGCGCCCGGATTTGTTCAGCTTGCCGCTCTTCTTCAAATCAGAAAGAACAGCATCAAGAATTCCATTTATAAATTTTCCGCTTCCCGATGTGCTGTATACTTTTGCTATTTCAATTGATTCATTAATTGAAACTTTGGGAGGAATATCCGGGAAATAAAAAATTTCACATAATCCCATTCTTAAAAGTATTTTATCAATTAATGCAATACGGTTCATTTCCCAGTTATCAACACGCTCTTTAATTTTAAGATCAATTTCATTTTTATGGATGATAACTCTGTTAACAAGATCATTAGCAAAATCACGGTCTGCTTTATCAGGAACATCCTGCAAAATTCCGCCAATAAGTGTCTCCAGCGCATCCCTATTCATTTCATAAGCATAAAGAATCTGAAGAACTTTTTCTCTTACAACCCTGCGTTTGAACATTTGAGACATTTAAACTTCTCTGCTGATAATTAAGAACATTTTTTCAAAAAGTGATTTTTAATCTACTAAAAAATTAATAACTATTACAAAATTAAAGCGCAAAAAACCAAAAAAGAACAAGCGCCACGCTTTCACGGATTTTATAATAAATTTTATTCTCAAAACTAAGGCTAAGATCAGAGGAAATAACGCGTGCATCAACATCATAAAACTTGCAGATTTCTTTTATTCTTGTAAGATGATAAGAATCAGAAACTATAAGAACCTTATTTATTTCTCTTTTGTTCATAAGATTATTTTTGATAAACTCAATCTGCTCCGCTGTAGATGTAGTATTTTTTTCAATAAGAATATGTGTTGTATCTACATTTCTTTTCTTAATATAATTATAAGCAACCTCGGCTTCGCTCAGCTCACCCGGTGCATTGCTGCCTGTAAGCTGAACCATTTCAACAATTCCTTTATGAAAAAGTTCAGCAGCTTTTTCAGTTCTTGATGCAAGACTTGGACTCGGTTCATTATTACTCCACACTGCGGCACCAAGCACCACAGCAATATTTCCCTTTCCATTTGTATTGTTTTGAAGTGAGCCAGCATCAGGTTTGCCGCTCATATATAAAAATGCAAAAAGGAATGAGATGAGAATGAGAATTAATGAATTTACAAGTGCTCTAAGGATTATTAATTTTCTGCCTCCCCAGATATTCATCCACAAAAAAGAAATAAAAATAAACTGCACAATTTGATAAAGCAGAAATAAAAAGCCGGTTAAAACATAATTAAACGGCCGTGCAAATAAATATAAGTTTTCAAACGGAAGCACTATAAAAATACTTACCGCCGCTAAAACAAGAACTACATTTAGTATAAGTATGAATGAAAGAAGAGCAGGTAATCCGGGACTTTTCTTTTTGTAGATATAAATCACAACCCCAAGGCAAGCAGTAAGTGCAAAAATGAGATTAAGAATATTGCCGATGTTAAATAGATTAAAATCTTTAAGTGAAAGGTGCTGATTAAAATATTTTAAATAATAAAGAAAGAGTAAATCAAGAAAAAGAATTAGGATAAAATATGGTAGAAATTTGTTAATATTTGAATTTTTTTTGCTTTTCAGGGGCATGAATTTTCCTGCAGGAAGTAACCTTTTTTGGATCCTGTTATTTTTAAAGATCAAAAAGGATTTTAGTAATAAATTATTCCAAAGTTAGTGAAATGAAAAAAGTGCTGCAATAAAGTTAGTTATGCCTGAAAATAAAAAAAGCGCCCCGGAAGGCGCTCATTAGATTACAAATTATTTGTTCTTATTGAAGCTTAAATACAATTGGAATTGAAACCTGAACTTTTACAGGTTTTCCTCTTTGTTTACCAGGTTTAAATTTGGTCTGCTTAACAGCATTTAGAGCGGCTTCATCAAGACCTGCACCTAATCCTCTTATTATTTCAACTTTTGTTACATCACCCTGTTCATTAACAAAAGCGAGCACATAAACTTTCCCTTCAACTCCTGCTCTTTTAGCAATTTCCGGATATACTATTTTGCTTTGAATTGCCTGAATACCGCCGATTGGCTCCGGCATTTCTTCAACAGCAACAAAGTATTGAGGCTCTTCTTCAACCTTCTTTTCTTCTTTTGGCGGAGGAGGCGGTGCTTCCATTTGTTCACTTAAATCAATTTCAGTATCACCAATTTCTATATCTTCGAGCACATCATCCGAAGGAGCTTCAATTGGAATTGGCGGTTTTGGCGGGGGCGGCGGTCTGTTTTCTTGTTTAGTTTGTTGAATATCCTCTACATTAAATAATTCCTGAGGTCCCTCCACAATAGCTTCTTTAGTTTCTATATCAGGAAAAAATTTGAAGGCGATGATCAAAAACACTAATGAAGCGATTAAACTAACTTCAAATATCCTCTTGTATAATCTTCTCAAATCCGCCTTCGGATTCTTTTTAAGTGCCATTTATATCCTCCTATTCCGCCAGTAAATTGTCCGGCAAATTAATAAATGAAGCAGGATTTGTCAATTTAATTTTCTTACTCAAAAACAGTAATTAATGTTCCTTTGCTGAGTTTTTAAGCGCAAAATTTATTTTCCATTTTCCGAAAATAAAATACTTTATGATTATTACAGCAAGTAAAATTCCAATAACATCGGCAACCCAATCCATTAATTCACAGCTTCTGCCGGGAATAAAAGATTGATGAATTTCATCAAGTGCACCGTACAATGCTGTAATAATAATTGTAAACAAAGCCGGCTTTTGTTTGAAAATTTTGTATCTATTCTGAATAAAAAGTGCAGCATAAACAAGCGAAGCTAAAACTGCATATGCACCAAAATGTTTAAACTTATCACTCACTCCTAATGATGGAACATGATCAGAAGGAATTGAAGTTGCAGCAAAAAGAATTATCCAGTAAACAGTTAAATAAAAGTAGACGTATCTTTTATTATTAATAATTTTATTTATCAAATGAATTCCTTAAAAATTTAATTGCCGAAGGAAGTTTTTTCAGTATATCAGATGCAGTGTAAGAGTATTCAGTGAAATCTTTTAATAACAAATCAGCAGCAAGGCTGTGCAGATAAACACCGCAAATAATTGCTTCCTCAATTTTTTTATTTTGAGCTATGAATGCAGCCAGAATCCCAGAAAGAACATCTCCTGTTCCGAATTTAGCCATACCGGGATTTCCGGTTGTGTTTATGAAAGCTTCACCCTGCGGGTTAAAAATTATTGTTGGTGCACCTTTTAAAACCAGGAAACTTCCTGTAGCAGTTGAAAAATCTTTTCCATACCTCAAAATGTCTCTTTTTAATTCTGATGTTTCAATTCCAATAAGATTAGAAAATTCTCCGTGGTGCGGCGTAAGTATTGCGTTTGTTAAATCCAAATTTTTATAATGATTATTACCAAGTGCAAAAACAGCATCAGCATCTATTACAATATTATTATAGTTGTGTTCCCTGATAATTTGCAATACAGCATAAATTGTATCTTCTTCCCTTCCCAAACCAGGGCCGATTGAAACTGCATCTGCCCATTTAATTCGTTTTGAAATTTCTTCAATATTTTCTGAAGATAAATATCCTCGTTGATCATCATCATACGTTTCGATAATTATTTCAGTTGCTGCCTTTTTGATTAATCTTCTTGATGATTGTGGAACAGCGAGAATTGATGAGCCGGCACCTGCTTTTAAAACCGCTGATGAAGTTAGAGCAGCTGCACCGGGCAGTTTTGCAGAACCGGCAATTGTAAATACTTTTCCTGCTGAATATTTATGGATGTTTTTTTGTTTTTGCGGTAAGAAGCTAAAAACATCTTCAGGTTCAATTAAATAATCTTCAACTTCAAATTTATCAAATAGTAAATTGCTTACACCAATGCTTCCCTTTAATATTTCTCCCGCGTTTGAATAACCCGATTCAATGAACAAACCTTTTTTAAATTCAGCAAGAGTTATGGTTAAATCTGCATTAAATATTTCTTTTGAATAACCGGTATCCGGGTTTAATCCTGTTGGAATATCAATAGCAATTTTATATGAATTAAACTTGTTCAATTCAGCAACGATCTTTTTGTACGGTTCTCTCAGCTCTCCTTTTGTACCGCTTCCCAGCATTGCATCAAAAATTACATCACAATCCTTTAGATATTTAAGATCTTTTATGCCTGAAAACTTTTTCAAAAAAATATTCTTATTTTCTTTAGAGATTTGAGTAAGAATTCTAAAATTAATTAATGCATCTTCTGATAATTCTTCTTCAGCACCCAAATAAATTATAGTGGTTTTAAATCCATTATTTGAAAA
>Ga0079224_100004513_pt1 | contig 18044 bp, 16 predicted proteins | sample Stecom2015_FD_80414 | JGI IMG/M metagenome (GOLD analysis project Ga0079224, IMG submission 80414) | Agricultural soil microbial communities from Utah to study Nitrogen management - Steer compost 2015 | ecosystem: Environmental > Terrestrial > Soil > Agricultural land | place: USA: Utah...
GCAAAATAAAAATCTTCGGCAGTAACATAAAGCGTTTGATGTATTGGCAAGTTTGATTTGATGTATTGCAGTATCATCGTGGTTTTGCCTACACCGCGAGAACCTGTCAATCCTATCAACCTGTTTTGCCAATTGACCTGATGAAACATATACCGCACAAAATCAGTTTTTGTTTCGCTTATCAGCTTGTTTGAATATTCAAATAAGACTTCCATTTCTTATAACTTTGTGCAAAGATACAAAAAAAAACGCACTGTGATAGTGCGATTTTTGTGATATTTCGCACTCACATAGTGCAAAATGTAGTTTTAGAGAGTTTCGGTAGCGTTGGTCTTAATTCACTTTCAACAACCTATCGCATTTGGAGAACATTTGTCCGACTTGGTAGTTCCTTAACTTCTATACAAAGGAAAAAAGTTTGATTTTTCTTTGGTTTCAGACAATTCATCATATATCTCTTGATCAACTATAAATTTCCAAACAGAAAATTGTTTAAAGTTTTTAGAGAAGCCAGATTTAAACCTAAAAAGAGAATCGTCGTCGTGACCTCCTACTCCGCCTCCTAAATGCAGACTTTCTGCAGATGTTTCATTTCCTAATAAACGTGCTTCATCTAAAATCAACTTCATTGGAGTTTCTTTGATGAACTCTTCAGTTGTTCCTGCTAAATGATATTGCATAATTTTATCTGTCAAGGTAAAAATAGCTCCTGCAATTACTTTGTTGTCTTTAACCGCTACTAATAGTTTTGAATTAAAATCAGCGTTATTCAAGAATTCATAAAAATATTCTTTTGAGAAATAATAGTTTGGAGTTGCGTTAACTCGATCCATTGTTTCATAATAAATAGCTATGAATTGATCTATTTCTTCCTTTCTAATGGCTTCTTTTACCTCTATTTCTTTACGTCTTAACTGATTCAGTTCTGACTTTAAAGATTTTCTAAACACCTTTCGTTGTTCGTCAGCCGATAAAGTCAAATCAATTGATACTGTTTTGTTTAAATCGACAATATTTCCAAGTTCAGGTAAAATATTTTTTTGCTCAATTAATGGATGTAATCTGGAAAATACTGAAACTATATTTTGCTCTTTGCAAAATAAACGAAAACTTGATTGAAAAAAAGCCACCAACTCTTTTTCTTCATAATCTTTATCGAACCTATAAACAGGACCTGCATAGCCATAAACAGATGTAATATCAAAATATTCAGTTCCTTCTATAGGTCTTATGATAATTGGTAAAGCTATAAAGTTTTCTGCATCAGAAAAATACAGAAGTTTCGACGGAAACTCCGTATCTATTTTATGAAAATACGCTGTGTGATGAAAGTCATAAACATCAGCTTGTTTAATAATTTCACTCCATTTAGAATTATCTTCTATAACTTCAAATTTAAACATCAGCAATAAATTGATTAATAATATTTACTATATAATTCATGTCTTCAACAGAATAGCGAAAATCTATATGAACGAACAACAATCTATTTTCTAATTCAATATCTTTTTCATTCAATTGATTGGGCCATAAAACCATCGGATAAATTTTATGCAGTATAAGTTTTTTCTTTAACAACTCCCTTTGTTCTGTATTATTAAATTTAAAAATTAACGCATATTCATTATTCCCATCAGAAATTAGCAATTCAAATTTTGTGGTTTTATGTATTGCTTTCTTTGCCAAAACACTATTTTGCCTTTTAACTTCTATAATTTTAGTTACATCTAATCCTAAAAGATAGCCTTTTACAGATTGAGGTAGTATCGAGAATGTGTCGGGATTTTCAAAAGAGTGTTCTGCATTTATGAGAAGTGCTCGGAAAATTTCTTTTTCTTTAAAATTCCCTTCCAAATATTTTTTTTTCAACAACATCCCTGCAAACTTTTCCTGAGTTACGTTCTCAGCAAATAAAGTTAAAGGCACCTTAGGTAAAACTTCATTTGATTTCACAAATCCGCCAACAGGAACGGGTAATATTTTTCGTAAAGAACCAAAAACGTAATCCGCTTTGCTTAGATTGAAAGTAGATAAATCATGAGTTACATCTTCAATTATTTTTATGTTTTTTAAATGCTCAAAATTTGCTGTTGAGATACCAAAGTAATTTACTACAAGTAAGGCAGAATTTCCTTCATCCTCTATAGATGAAGGCAGGACATTGGTTTCCGGGTTACATTCGTAGAATTCTAAACAGATATTCAAATCTCTTATAAAGTCATAAACTTCATGACAATAATAAGTAGGAATATATATCTTTTTCCAAGAATGTTTGTCAATTCCATTGCAAATAATTGCCCTTAAAGCTACTCTTCCCGAAAAGTAAAACTGTTCAGTTCCATTGAAAAAACAAGCAACTCCACTATTTATTCTAAAATCGGAGTTACTAATATAATGAAAATCTGAACCGTATTCTTTATTTGTCATTTTCCCAATAATTGTTCTCTTTTATCAAATTGAAATAATCATCCCGAGTAATTCCAACAACTACTTCGTCCCACCATTGATTTTTTCTGAAATAATGATTTTTCTTTCTTCCCTCTTCAACCCAACCACATTTTTTAATATAAACTCCCAGAGAAGCCTCATTATATGAAATCATTGAACCATTCATTCTCATCAACCCCAACTCTTCAAATGCAAATCGGTTAATTGCCATTATCGTATCCACTCCATAACCTTTTCCTCGCATATCTTTATCTCCCAAAAGCATTCCGTGAAAAGCATTTCTGTCTTTCCAATTTATATCAACTAAATTAGCCATTCCTATTAATCCTAAATCTGGTGTATCAATAGCAAACTTTTGGTTATTACTTCCCAATGACAGTGATGCAAACCATTTTTCTTGATCTTGCATACTTGACGGAAAATGCCAACCTCCTAACATATAATTAATATCAGGGTCGTTTGACCATTTGTGTAATAGTTCCAAATCTCTTTCTTCAATTGCTCGAAGAATAACTTTTTTACCTCTAATATTCATAGTTATTTCTTTTTAAAATGATTACTGCTTAAATTTCTACTTATACCTAAATCATCTACATCATCAACGGTTTGTCCGTTTACAATAGTTGATGATTTAAACAATACCGATTTCACTGTTAGCAGAATAATCTTCACATCTAATAAAAAAGATAGATTATTCACATAAAAAACATCATTATCAAATCGTTCCGAGAATTTCATAGTATTCCGGCCTTTAACTTGTGCTAACCCTGTAATTCCCGGTCTAACGTCATGTCTTTGTTTATGTTTTTCAGAATATAATGGTAAATATTCAGGCAACATAGGTCGTGGACCAATCAAACTCATATCGCCTTTCAAAACATTGATTAATTGCGGTATTTCATCCAATGAGGTTTTTCTTACAAAAGCTCCAATTTTTGTTAATCGATCTGCATCAGATAATAAATTACCTTGTGCGTCTTTTTTATCGTACATGGTTTTAAACTTAATAATTTTAAAAATGCGCTCATCTTTACCTGGTCTTGCTTGAAAGAAAAACGGCTTCCCTTGATTGGCAATAAACAAACCAATCATCACGAAAATAAAAACAGGACTCAACAGCAACAACCCAAAGAAAGCTGCAAAGAAGTCGATAAGACGTTTTATATAGTTTTTGTACATAATTTATTTCAACTTTTCAGGTTTAACACACTCAATTACTTCAACAAACTGCTTACCCAAAATTGATTTATCATAAAGCGTTTCAGCCAAAGTTCGTGAATTTTGTCCCATTTGCTTTACTATTTCAGAATTATCTTTTAAAAATAGTAATTTATCAACTAATTCTTTTGGGGCATTAGGATTTACATAATATCCGCAATAATGCTCCTCGACCATATCTTTTGTCCAACCTGCAGAATTTACAATAATAGGTTTTCCTGCAGAAAGCGAATCAAACAGTTTATTAGGCGAATTAGTATATAAGATTGGTAAATCTTTAAAACTTACCAAAGATACATCGGATAGATTGACTATCTCTGAAGTATCTTTCATTGGAAATCTTCCCAAAAACTTCACGTTCGTTAATTGATGTTTTTCACATTTTTCAACAAGATTCTTTTCGGTTGAACCTCCGCCTACAAATAGAAATTCTACTGAATCGTCACCTTTTAACAATCTGGCTGATTCTATAATTGTTTCTGCTCCATTGGCTAATCCTAACGACCCAAAGTGTACAACCTTAAAACTATTAGGTTTTAACCCTAACTTTTGTTCTAATTCAACATTTTTTTCTCGTGGCCAAAACTCGTCCATTTTAGCCATATTTGGAATCATAGAGGTTTTTTCTTTCGGAATATATTTTATCACGCCCTCCTGCATTCCTGGAGAAAGAGCAATGACGTGTTCGGCGTTTTTGTAAATTGTTTTTTCAAACCATCGGGTAGGTTTTACAATCAAAGGGCTTTTAAATGCTCCCATTTGAATAGGCACTTCTGGCCATAAATCACGCACTTCAAATACATACGACACTTTTTTGAACCACTTCATATACAAAGCCGTGATACCAACCGTTAAAGGTGTTGAAGTAGCAATCACCAAATCTATATTTTTTTGTTTTTGAGCTTCGTTGATGCTCTTCCATACAAAACCTAAAAATGCTTTCAATCGTGTTGATATAGACATATTCTGACTGTATGCTTCTTTCAAATAGATGACTTTGATTCCATCAATAATTACTTCTTTTCTTTTTTCGGTCTGATTAGCCCCTGCCGTAATCATCGTAACCTGATGACCGTTTTTAATTAACTCTTGTGCTATCCAATAAGAGCGAGTACCTCCTGGTTCTTTAGGTGTTGTGAAATATTGGTGGATATAGAGAATTTTCATTTTTTAGAGATTTTACAACTACTTCAATGGCAATAGTTCTTTTGTCTTATTTAATCGATTAAAAGCATCATTCATTTTTGTTTCATCAAATCCACTATCTAACTTTTTCTGCAAGAATTCTATAATATCATTTTCTGACAGTTTGCTTTCAAACACAGAAACCTTCTCTATAGGTAACACATCAAAATGATCCTGAACCTTATTTGATTCAACAACTGATATATCTGTTGGTATCACCCCCTTAGTATAAGCAGCAATCAAAACGTGTAGACGATCACTAATAGCTATTTTAGATTTTCGATATATTTCATTAACAATATCTTCTTGTTGATTGTGATCAGAATCATTTCCCCAAATATAACAATCACCATCTAACTTAGCTGCAATTTCTTGTGATCTATCATTATCAATTTTAACCTGAGAAACAACGGCAATTTGGAGGTTATTCCGTTGTTGAAACTCTTTTACAGCATCAAACCATTTCTCTGATGGTAACTGTCGATCCCCCCGCATAGAGATCGCTAAAACTGTTTTCTTTGTATAATCTATACTGTCATCAATCTTATAGAAAGCTAAATCGGGTATAATCTCGCCTTTCTTAAAGAGTTTAGCACTTTTTATCGTCCTCCAGTATATATTATTGGAAAAGTTAATTAATCCATTCCACAACCATTTCTGTGCTATTTTAATATCTGATTGTGCTGCAACACCAATCCTTAGAATTTTTCCGCCGGTAACTTTTATATATAAATAAAATGGAAATAAAGCTAACTCTTTTACTAATCGAGAGTTACTAAATGTTATCTCACCAGGGTTAAAAATAAAAAGCTTCCTCCTTAGAAAATCCTTAAATAGTATGGCTAATAGCCACTTTGAAATACTCTTATAGACAACATCTTCTTCCTTCAGTTCCAAAGCATCAATAAAGCTTTGAGGAGTATTTCCTACATATACATGTAGTTGTGTGGATTTCTGTCGTAACCAAGAAATTAAGATTTTTCTATGCAAGGTATCGCCGATATTAATAACCTGGCCGACTACTGGAATAAAAATTTTCATATTTTAAAAAGCATTATATTATTTTCAATGTGTATTAAATGATAAACTATTCGTGCGTATAAATGTCTACGAGCTTCTTGACAATTGAGTCCCAATCATGATTATTTGCAATAATACTTGGGTTGAAATTATAGTCCCTGTAATTATCTATCAAACACATCAACTTTTGTGCGATATCTTCTACATCAAAAGGGTTCACCGCTTCTCCAATAGTTTTTTTAGGGTATAAACCGTCTATACCGTCGTTTTGCGAATATAAGACTGGGATACCTTGAGACAAAGCTTCCATATAAACCAATCCAAAAGTTTCTCCATAAGACGGCATGACAAATATATCATTCTGTCGAATCAACTTAGCCAAATCCATCTTATCTGTTACTTTCCCAATATAGTTTACATATTCTCGCTTCTCAATTAATTCTTTAAGTTTATCAGAATATTGTGGACTACCTCCAATTAAATTCAATTGTAAATCATAGTTCTTCGTTTTTAACAATTCACAAGCTTCTATTAGCCGAACAAGATTTTTTCTTTCAATAAAACTTCCTACATAAACAAGTTGAATTTTGTCTGATATATGTTCTTTTCTTTGTTGTGTGTTTTCTATCCAAAATGAATCAATTCCATTAGGAATTACTTCTGATTTCTTTTCTAAAGTATCAGCATATTTTCTTATGAATGATAATTGCAACACCTTGTTTTTATATGCTTCACCCAGAAATATAACTTTTTGGGCATTCAATAAGATATCTCGTGCATAACTATGCGTATGAAAGAAATATTTTACGAAAGCACTCAAGTCCGTACTTCTCACCGTAATGACATAAGGTATTTTATGTTCCTTATATAACTTATATGCCAATCCTCCATCTGTAAACCACGTGTGTGCATGTGTAACATCCATATTATTAACTGGTAACTGATTAATAATATCTTTATAAGCTTTGTTTATTTTATAAAAATAGGCAAACCTACTTAGCAGATTATATATAGGTCGTAAAATAATCTTAGACTCAGAATTAGAAAAGCTCACACTTTTCTTCTTTTTCAAAACTCGATATGGAACATACACATTTTGGGTGTGTCCTAATTTATCTGTTGCCTCAAATAAATTCTCGTAAACTTTTGATATACCCGCAAAATAACTTGCCAAGTGTAGGATGTTAAAATTATCAGATTGCATAAAATATTATTTTTTCAGAAGATCAACTGTTTCTTTTAGCTTTTTGTTAACATCTATAGTCTCTTGAGCAGGCTCCCAATAAATAATCTTTTCAACCCTCTGATTTTTATATCTATAATTCTTAATTAAATTTAGATATTCAGAATATTGATTTGAACTTATTACATTTCCTCCATAATTTTTGTTTGAAGGATGTATCTTGTACCAAACAAAAGGACAAACTTTTTTATTTAATTTTTCAGCATACTCAAAAGATAGGTCTAAATTATTTTTAATATAAGTACTAAAAAAATGAGGTTTCTTCTCTTTTTCATCGTGATGAAGATATAATGATGGAGCAAAAACATCAACTGCATTTAGCAAAGGATATAGTTTATCAAAATCACTATATTCTTTATGATTTAGTGAAATAAACCTAAATGGAATATTATATATCATAACTTTTGAATTAGGTCTTATTTTTTTCACTAATTCAACTGCTTTCACCATCAAATTAATATTATGTTGATAATTTTTATGACTCATTGAATTAGACCTAAGTTCCTGATATACCTTATTTTCAATATTTAAAACCACATAACCATTATAATCAGGATTCTCGATAACTCTATTTATTCCCTTTTCCAAAGACTTTAAATCTATAGTTCCTTTTTGCTCAGGATCAATAAAGTATTCTCCTAAAAAAAAGTAACTATCTTTTCCAAAAGAAATTTCTTGAGAATACTTATTCGCTCGAATAATTGGTTTTATCTGTTGTGCAGAGCAACTAAGATTTAACATTGCTACTACTATAAATAATATTATTTTTTTCATTTTTTATTTTTTTTTAAATAATAGTTTAAAGATAGAACTATAGCCATTGAAATCCAAAACCAAGAAGCATTATATAATGCTCCCGAAAACATATGTCTCATTAACGATTGAATAAATATAACAGGAATCCAAGCATATTCAATATGATTTTTGAATATATTGAAAGAAGCCTTAATTGTTTTAAAAACCAAAACAAAAAAGGGTATCCCTCCTATTATTCCTGTCTTTTGCAAAACTTCTATATATATATTGTGAGGGTAATAATCTACACCTACAGTATTTAATCTATCCCCAAAAAATGGAAAATCAATAAATTGACTTAGTGATTTATTCCACATCTCTAATCGAATTGCAGAACTACCTCCACTTTCAATAGCTTCAGAAGTCCCCATAAACCTGTCTAATAATCCGCTTCCTAAATATCCATCTAAATAAACCAATAAAAAAAGAATAATTACAAACAAAAAAATGTATTTCAAAATATTTTTAAAAGACAAATTACTGATAGCCATCATAAAAAAAGGAAAAAATATAGCAAATATACTTCCCCTAGAGGCACCTAAAAAAAAAGGTATTACAGCTAAAGCTATTGTTATTAATGACAAATATCTTATTGGTTTATTAATTTTTTTAACATATAATAAATAAAAAATTATAACTCCTATAATCAAAGATCCACAATAAGACAAAGTTAAAGGAGATATAGCTGATTCTCCCGTAGTATTTGAGCTTACACGAGCAACCTGCCCTATATACCTTCCATACATAAATATAGATAGTATAGAAAACAATAATGCTGATACTAAAAAAATGTTATATAGTTTTGTAAAATTTATTACTTTGTAATTTACTTTGCTCATTCCAACAAAAGGGATAATCACAAATGAAAAAAGGAAAAAAATTAACTCAGAATAAGAAATATAGAAGTACCTAACGGCATTATAATCAATTACAATCCGAACAATATAAATAAGAACAAAACAATAAAACCAACCTAAATAAGGAGATCTATTTCTAAAGTTAAAAACAAATATCAATATACTACTAATACCTATAATTATTCTCATAGGAATAGTTAATTGTCTTGATAAATCTGCATTCCCCGCATTAAAAACCAAAAGCAACACAACGTAAAATCCTATAAAGCTTAGAAAAAAAACAATATTGAAAAGTTGATTATTTATTTTTTTTGAAATCATCCTTATTTTTTACTAAATTAATAATTTTGCTATATTTTGTCATTTACGCCATATCATAATGCATTTATAAATTTAATCCATTGATTTCTCCATTTTTCTTCATTAAAAGAATCCTTTACTGTTTCTTTTGCATTTATAGATAAATCTTTTAATTTAGAAGGATTCTCTATTAAAAAACTTATTTGTTCAATAAAGCTATTACTATCAGGATTCAAAATAAATCCATTAAAATTATCAAGAATAATATTAGTCATCCCTCCTACATTAGAAACAATAGGTACTGCACCTGCTCCCATTCCTTCTAATAAAGAAAAAGAAGTACCTTCGCTACCGTAAGTTGGAACTAAAGTAATATGGTGTTCTAAGTTATATTTTTCTGATTCTCCTATTCCAAATTTTGTAATCGTTACATTAGAAAACTCTCCTAATTCATTTACTAATTTTTCTTTTAATGGTCCATCGCCACAAACTGTAAACTCTAAATTTTGATATTTTTCATTTAATGCTTTTATAACATCAATTAATATATAAACACCTCTCATCATTGCAAATCTACGTGCAAATAAAATTTTTACTGTTTCAATTGGTTTCTCATTAACACTATTTTGTGATGACACTCTTGCATAATTAGGAATCACTACGGCATTATCTGAGTAATTTCGAGGTAAAATAGTTCTTATCCAATTAACATAATTGTAGTCCACACAAACTACATTCTTACAAGTTAAAAAATCCTTTGCATTGCGATAACACTGAAGCCATTTATAAAACATCCCAAAGAAGTTGTTTTTTAATATCTTTGGTAAAGATTCATATCCAATATAATCAAACGATATACCGTGCTGAATTGATATTGTTTTTGAAAAGTCTTTTAAAGGAAATGCTATTTTATCTGTACCAAAAATTATTAGATCTTCCTTAGATAGTGAATCTTTAACACTTTTGAAAACCTCTTTTGTTTGTTGCTTTGATGTTTTTTTACGATTATTTTTTTTACCAATAATTCTAACTCCATCATATTCTACATCAAAGTTGACGTCTGCACCTTGATATATTATAACTTCATTTGCATCATATTGTAGTGCTGTTGCTAATCCAATTAAATAATTTTGTATACCTCCAACTGTAATGTTTTCTCCCAATCTATCCATTACAGCCAAATAAAAAATATGTACTTTCATATTACTTAGAGTGATTTATAATATTTTTTTAATTCAACGAACATTTCATCTGATTTTTCTTTCAATTCTCCCATCTTCTGTACTGAATTGTTTCTTTTTGTTATATAATTTTGATTTATATCATCTACTTCAGAAAGTAAATCTGATACATCAAAAGGATTTCTCCAACAAGCAGAACTATCCTCATAAACTTCTGAAACAAATTTTAGTTTCTGTTCTACTTCAATTGCGATAAATGGAGTTTGTAAAATTGATGCAAAAATAGCCCCATGGAATCTGGCGGTAATAAAAAGATCAAATACGGATATTTTTTCTAAAAAGGTATCAAAAGTATCTTCTTCAGGATTCCATATAATCATTTCCAATTCATCTCTCTTGCTATACCAATATGAATTTGGATTAGAATCAAAAAGAATATATTTTACTTCGTATCCCTTTTCTTTCAATATTTTTGACGTTTGAATGAGCTTATCATAGTAATCTCCACCCCCATTTGCATAATCCCAATCTCTTACAATAATTCCTATTTTATTTATGCTTGAAGAAGTGTTTTCGTAGCTATCTAAAAATTTACTCCTAAATGAATAACATATATCGGGTGATATAATAGGTTTCTTTACGCCCCATTCTTTTGACTTATTCATCGCAAATTCATCTCTTACTCCAACAAAGTTTGCACCTTTAAATAATACTGCAGTATTTTGCTCTATAGCAGAATTATCTATTTCAAATGGTCCAACACCAACACCTACCAAAGCAACATTTTCAGCATATTCCCTAATTTGGAATTTATTCTCAATGTATTTGTTCTTGCTTAAAATCTTCTTGTCAATATATTTTAATACATAATCAGGATTTAACAACTTGTGCTTTAACCCCTTATTTATTTTATTTTTCTTAAAATGGTAAAACTGTGTCCCTCCGCCATATACCAATAATTTTGAATAAACCGGCTCTTTTAATTTTTCATAATCAATAACTTCTATTGTGGGAAACATCTTTTTAATATAGGCTTTATTTTTGCACAATAATGCTATATCATCTGAAACTTCTCTCAATTCTGTTACGATTGTGTGCATTAAGGCATCATCGCCAAAATTCCCATAACCATAACCTCCTCTGATAACAATATTCTTATTCATCATTCCTTTTCATCTTTAAATAAATATTATCCAATTCTTTATTCTTAATATAATCGGAAATATTTGGTCTTTCTTTAATTACTTTTGCAGGGTTGCCTCCAACTATTGAGAATTTTGGAATATCCTTTACGACTACACTACCTGCCGCAACTACCGACCCTTCACCAATTGTAACTCCAGGCACAATAATAACACTATCTCCAATCCATACGTTTTCTTCAATAACAACATCTTTTACAAGAAGTTCTTTATCGTAAGGGATTGACTTTATATCATTTATATAATTATGATTCGCAGTATGAATAATAACCCTTGGACCTATAATTGTCCCTCTTTTTATCAAAACTTTTCCAAAACATGAAATAAAAGCGTTTGGCCCAACATATACATAATCCTCTATTTTCAAATTCTCTTTATTCAGGATCTGAAATCCCTTTGAAATTTTAGATTTAGTACTTAGCTGTCTACCCCTAATACTTTTTAATTTATATAGATGAATTTCGTTGTTAAAATAATTATTCAACTTGTTTAATATTCTTCCTAACATCTGTGTAACTTTTAAACCATTTGTAAAAACTTAATACACTAAATAAGAGCATAATTATCGTTATCCCTGCTCTTGCAAAATAATTTTCAACATAAACGAATGATAAATAGCTAAGCGCTAATATAAATATTAAAGCTAAATTAGCAGGAGAAACTAATAGATCTCTCTGAATCAATTTTTTATTCAAATAAAAAGGGATAAACACTATAGTGTTGATAAGGTATCCCAAGAAAAAGCCAGCAGCTCTTCCTATGGCTCCGTAGTCTAATAATAAATAGCAGAATAAAATTGAAGTTATCGCCCAAACAAAATTGCTAAAGACGCTAAACCACATAAAATTTCCAGCCGCAAAATTACGTGCAATCCCTTGTCTTTGTCCAATTATAATTGTTGATAAAGAAACAAACATTAAGGAGATATACATCTCGTTATTTTGATATTTATCTCCATATAATCCAGAAAAAATATCAGGAAATATAATTATTGGTAAAAAGATAAGGATGACAATTATATATGATTGATTAATATTAAAAAAATCAAATTTTTTATTTTCTCTTCCAAAATTTTTGATAGCCATTGGATAAGTAACCTGCCCGATTACTCCCAAAAGAAGGGTGGCTACTTGAGAAAAATTAAATGATGCATTGTATATTCCTAACTCATAATATCCTTTAGCACTATGTTTTATCAACATAGAGTTGCAGATAAGTACTACCGGACTTAACATCACACTACTTATAAATGATGGCAGTGTAAAATTATAAACTGTCTCTAAATGTTCTTTCAATCCTTTTGTAGTAAATTCTATATTTTTTCTGTTTAACTCTTTTTGTAATAGAATTGCAGAGCACAACCAAATAGAAAAATTAATTAAAACAAAAGAAACGGTAACTCCTAACACGCCATAATGATATGCAGAAAATAAAATTAATGGAAGGGAAAGTAATCCATTAACCATGTTTGCAATGGAAATACTTTTAAAATTTTCCAGCCCTGCTAAAGCTCCTGTCTGCAATCCATTTAAAGATGAAAAAAATATTGCAAAAGCACACAAGAGCACTTCATTGGACATACTTTGGTTTCCGACAACATAAGCTCCTATCGAACTATTGAAAATAATCGAAAAAACTAAAATAGTTAACGCTATAATAAAAACAGCACTTCTTGTTAAAGTGTATATTTGACTAGCTTTTAGCTTTTCATTTTCGGAATATAAAGCCAAATATTTAGTTGCCGTAACCCCAAAACTTGCCAAACTAAGCATGCTAAATGTATTGATGTATGATTGCAATAAACCGATTTTACCATATTCATCTACACTAAGTATCCTAGCCACCAAGAAAAGTGCAATAAATATAAATCCTTTAGAAATTAAAGTTCCTAAGAAAGACCAAAAAACACCCTTTACAATTTTTTTTTGATTACCTGTTCCAAGTATCTTTTTATATATTGAATGTAGATTCATTCTTTTACTTAAAATGAATTTAAAATAAATTCTGCAATACGTTGACAAGCCTTACCATCTCCATACGGATTGTGTAAACCACTCATTAGTTCGTAACGCTTTTTATCCGTTAATAAACTTTCTGCTTCTTGAACGATTTTAGCTTTATCAGTACCTACTAAAATTACCGTTCCTGCTTCTACCGCTTCAGGTCGTTCTGTAGTATCACGCATCACCAAAACGGGTTTTCCTAAACTTGGTGCTTCCTCTTGTACACCTCCCGAATCTGTGATAATCATATACGATTGCGTCATTAACCAAACAAATGCAGGATAAGCTAATGGATCGATTAACTTAATATTTTCAATACCCGATAAGATTTCATGTACTGGTTTTTGCACATTTGGGTTTAAATGTACGGGATAAATAATTTGTACATCGGAATGTATAGTTGCTATTTCTTTTAACGCTTCACAAATATTGATAAACCCTTGTCCGTGGTTTTCCCTGCGGTGACCTGTAACCAAAATTAATTTCTTGTGGGTATCAACAATAGTCTTTAAATCATCTATTTCTGTGTTTTCAATATTTTGCACTTTTTGAGAACTTTCTAACAATGCGTCAATTACCGTATTTCCTGTAATAATGATGTCTTTTGGTGCAATATTTTCTTTAGTTAAATTATCGTAAGATTGTTGTGTTGGCACAAAATGAAAATCTGTTAACCTCCCTGTTAATTGTCTGTTCATCTCTTCTGGAAATGGCGACCATTTATTATGTGTACGCAAACCTGCTTCTACGTGACATATTTTTGCTCCCGCATAAAACGCTGCTAAGCCTGCTACCATTGAAGTCAACGTATCTCCATGAACATATACAAAATCTGGTTTAAACTCATCTAATACTGGTTTTAATCCTGTAATAATATCTGCTGTTAACGTATTCAGGTTTTGATTAGGCTTCATCAAATCCAAGTCATAATCAGGCTGTATATCAAAAAAATCTAATACCTGATCCAGCATTTCTCTGTGCTGAGCCGTTACGCAGACTTTTGTTTCAAATTCCGAATGTTTTTGAAATTCTTTCACCAAAGGCGCCATTTTAATGGCTTCTGGCCTGGTTCCAAAAATAATTAAATGTTTTTTCATTTTATTTACAATCTTGCATCCACTAAACTACGATCCAAACAAGCTTTTATATCAAAGACCACGGCTTGTTCGTTTTTTAATTGGTTGATGTCTAGGGTTAAAAATTCGTTATGTGCTACGGCTACGATGATGGCATCGTATTTTGGTGTTGAATCATTGAATTGTTGAATCGTTGAATCGGTTGGTTGAGATCCTTCGACAAGCTCAGGATGACAAGGAAGTTCAGAATGACAAGTTACACCATATTCGTGTTGTACTTCTTCAGCATCAGCCCAAGGGTCGTAAATAGCTACATCTACACCATATTCTTTTAATTCTCTATACACATCAACCACTTTGGTATTGCGTACATCGGGGCAGTTTTCTTTGAAGGTAACTCCTAAAATCAAGGCATTTGCACCTTTGATTTGAACGTCTTTACCAATCATCAGTTTTACAACTTTGGAGGCAATGAACTCTGCCACCGAATCGTTTACTCGACGTCCTGACAAAATCACGTTTGGATGATAGCCCAACTGTGTGGCTTTGTGTGCCAAATAATACGGATCAACCGAAATACAATGTCCACCTACTAAACCGGGTTTGTATTTTAGGAAATTGAATTTGGTTCCGGCAGCTTCCAACACGTCGTTGGTATCGATACCGATACGGTCAAAAATCAACGCTAACTCGTTGACAAACGAAATGTTTACATCGCGTTGTGCGTTTTCAATGGCTTTAGACGCTTCGGCTACTTTGATGTTTGCTGCTTTGTGTGTACCGGCTTTGATGATGTTTTTATATAATTGGTCAACTTCTTCGGCGATTTCGGGTGTAGAACCTGAAGTAACCTTTTTAATCGTTGTTAAGGTATTGACTTTATCTCCTGGAACAATACGCTCTGGGGAATAGCCTACATAGAAATCTTGATTGAATACCAAACCGGAATGTTTTTCCAAAACAGGTACACAATCGTCTTCGGTACAGCCTGGATAGACCGTAGATTCGTAAATAACAATGTCGCCTTTTTTCAACACTTTACCCAACATTTCCGACGCTTTGAGCAAAGGGGTAAGATCGGGTGCATTGAAACGGTCGATAGGTGTTGGCACGGTAACGATATAGATTTGGGCTTGTGCCAATTCTTCTAAATCGCAAGATGCACGGTATCCTTTTTGGAAATCGGTTGCTTGTGCTGTTTGAATGCCTTGATTTAGTTTTTCTAAATCTGCTTCTAAGGTTCTGTCTTTTCCTGCGTTTAATTCTTCTACTCTTTCGTTATTGATGTCGAAACCCAATACCGGAAAGTGTTGTGAAAATTCAATGGCTAATGGTAAACCTACATAGCCTTGTCCAATCACTGCTATTTTTTTCATTGTCGTGGTGGTTTTATCATTTCGCCCCCTACGGGGCTATTAACATGGTGCTCTTAACGGAGCTATTTTGTTTGTATATTGTAACGATGTATGATGTCTGTTCGGTGCCTGAGACTCTCGAAGGCACCGTTCTCAATACATTTATTCTTATTCAGACCTACAAGGTTCTTCTTTGTACTGCTGAGAAACCTTGCGGGTTGTTTTTATCCCCTCTTACTCCCCCATTATAGGAAAACTTGTTCTCAATACATTTTTTGTTCCATTCCATTTCTCAAAAAACACTCGAGCAGACGACTTCATTCGCTCATTACCTAATCACCTCATAGGCTAATTGACACATTACCTACTTCCCGATGCTGTACACCACCAAACCTTTTGCGGTAAGCTCGTCGTGGTTGAGGATGTTGCGTCCATCAAAAACGAAAGCAGGTTTGTACATATTGTCGTATATTTTTTGCCAATCGTAGGTTTTAAACTCGTCCCATTCGGTTAAAACTGCCACAGCGTGTGCTTGGTTACAAGCTTGGTATGGATCGTTGACTACTTTGACCAAACGTCGGTTTTCTTCGGGACTACGCGTGCCTAAATAGTCCAAATCTTTATATATCTGCTCGGCAGAAACTTTAGGGTCATAGACCGTGATAGCTGCCTCTTCGTCCAACAAATGGTCGGCTACATAAATAGCAGCTGATTCGCGGGTGTCGTTGGTGTCTTTTTTGAATGCCCACCCCAAAAAAGCGATGTTTTTACCGTTGACGGTGTTGTATAACGTCTTGATGATGTTGTCGGAAAAACGTTCTTTTTGATGGTCGTTCATGATGATGACCTGCTCCCAATAATCGGCTACTTTGTGCAGATTGTAGGTGCGGGCAATATATACTAAATTCAGAATGTCTTTTTGAAAGCACGAACCGCCAAAACCTACGGATGCTTTGAGAAATTTGGAACCAATGCGGGTGTCTTTGCCTATAGCATAAGCAACTTCGTTGACATCGGCACCAGTGGCTTCACACAATTCAGAAATGGTGTTGATGCTGGATACACGCTGTGCCAAAAAGGCATTGGCTACCAACTTAGACAATTCTGACGACCACAAATTGGTGGTGATGATGCGCTCGGTAGGTACCCAAGCGGCATAGATATCGACCAATGCTTGGATGGCTTCTTGGTTTTCGCCTCCAATCAACACCCGGTCGGGGTTTTGTAAATCTTGTACAGCGGTTCCCTCGGCTAAAAACTCGGGATTGGACAATATATCAAATTGTACGCCGTTGCCGGTATTGTGCAAAATGCTTTTCAAAGCTTCGGCGGTACGCACCGGTAGGGTAGATTTTTCTACCACGATTTTATCATTTTTGGCTACACGCGCGATTTGGCGGGCACATAGCTCAATGAATTTTAAATCGGCTGCTTGCCCTTTCCCTTTCCCGTAGGTTTTGGTAGGGGTATTTACGGAAATAAAAATCATATCTGCCTGCTCAATGGCTTGATCTACATCAGTAGAAAAAAACAGGTTACGTCCGCGTGCTTCGGCAACTACAGCATCTAAACCGGGTTCATACACTGGTAGCTTGGATAGGTCTTCGTCGTTCCAAGCGTTGATACGGTCTGCGTTTAAATCGACTACGGTTACGTTGATGTTTGGATTTTTTTGTGCAATGACTGCCATCGTTGGTCCGCCTACGTAGCCGGCACCAATACAGGTGATGTTTTTGATTTTTTTCATTGTTGTTTTTTTATTTTGCGTATTCGCAAATCTGCGAATTTGCATATTTGCCTATCTGCGTATTTGCGAATCTGCATATCTGCGAATGTGCGAATCTACTATTTATCGTATTTTTTATACAGGTTATTCAATTGATTGGTTATGTGTTCCAAATTTGCTCTTAACTTGCTGTATGGTTCGTCTTCCAAAAATGTCAAATCATTACTTAGAATCAAGAAGTTTATCACTTCAACTGCTGAACTAAAAGCTTGATTTATAAATCTTGCTTTGTCTTTTTCTGTACTTCTTGATGTTCCTTCAGCTATATTCGCACATATACTCAATGACGCTCTTCTGATTTGGCTGGTTATTCCAAATTTTTCTTCTTCTGGAAATTGTCTTGTAATCAAATAAATTTCCTTGACAAAAACTCTA
>Ga0079224_100004514_pt1 | contig 18041 bp, 20 predicted proteins | sample Stecom2015_FD_80414 | JGI IMG/M metagenome (GOLD analysis project Ga0079224, IMG submission 80414) | Agricultural soil microbial communities from Utah to study Nitrogen management - Steer compost 2015 | ecosystem: Environmental > Terrestrial > Soil > Agricultural land | place: USA: Utah...
AAATGCGCTGCAGCGAATGAATATCTTGTCTCGCCAACGCAAAACACGCAAAACGTAATAGGCATTGGTGTCGGATAAGCCTTAAGAAGCAAAGGGTGCGTTGGTTCACTGGTTACTCCAGGACGAAAAGAAGAACAAGACCACAGCGTTTCCGCGTGAGACAGACGGCGCGCTTCGTTCAGAACTCTCGTATGAAATTCGAAGTGTAAAAGGGGGCATGTACCTCCTTCAGGTTACGCCGGTAACGGGAAGACCGCATCAAATCCGGGTGCAGCTTGCAGCAATGGGTTGCCCGATTGTGGGTGACGTAAAGTACGGGGCAACGTCATCGAATAGCGATGGCAGTATTTGCCTTCATGCCCGGCAACTTCAGTTCATTCACCCGGTAAAAAAGGAACCGTTGGCAGTGACTGCAAATCTTCCTGGTCTCGATCTTTGGCGTATGTTTGCGGACGTGGACTAAACATTATGGCAACACCACGATGGATCGAACGGTTAAAGCAAAGATGGCAACTTAAGAGTGCCTGGCAGGTCGTCATCGTGCTTATTGTTTTCGCCTGTACAGGCTTCACTGTGATGTTCATCAAGGAGCCCGTACTTCGCTTTCTTTCCGGCGGTCGGGATACATCGACATTGGCATCAGTTTTATACTACATCTTCATACTGCCGATTTACAACGTCATCTTGTTGGCCTATGGATTTGTATTTGGTCAATTCCGCTTCTTCTGGGACTTCGAGAAACGTTCCTTCAATCGCCTTTTCAGAAGATCCAAAAACAAATAATAAGTATGCAAAAAATCCTCGCCATTGGCATCGCTGTGATGCTTGTCACGGCATGCTCTGCTCCGAAGTATACGTACTACTTTGATCACTACGATTACAACAGCGGGAAACCACGCGTAGCCACTGCTCCCACTGCAGATGTAGAGCCGGTATTCGAACCAATTGAAATTGATATGATGGTGGCCTCAGCGAATGATGACATCAAACTGTTGGTTAGCAAAAACACTATAGCCTCAGAATCGAATCCACAGACTGAAGTTTCTGTTGAAGAATTTAAGGAGCGCTATAAAGCGATGAGCAAGTCCGAAAAAAAAGCATTTAGAAAGTCGACGAAGGAACAGATGAAAACGTTGTTGAAGGCAAAAAAGGAAAACCCGGTTGCGGCATCACCTGATGCAACGGCTCAGATGGATAATGATCTTAAACTCGCGATCATTTTTGGAGCGGTAGGTCTAACCCTTTCCTTGTTCAGTGGAATTAACGCCGCCTTCTGGGTTCTGGGTGTGATTGCAATTGTGGTTGGCGTAGTCTTTCTAATTCGCTGGCTTGTGCGTCAATAGATGATCGCAGGTTTTTATAAAAAAAGAGGTCACCTTTGCAAGTGACCTCTTTTCAGTTTCGTTTAACTATCAGGCTGCAATTCCGTCAGCCAGCAGTATTACACGATTTTTCAATACTTCCACCACGCCTCCGGTGATGTTGATTTGTTCACGTCCCCCGTCTTTTGATTTATATTCAACGGCACCTTGTGTGAGCAGGCTGATCAGTGGAGCGTGATTGTCCAATACCTGGAAGGAACCGTCAGCCCCGGGAAAAGTAGCAATCGATACTTCGCCTTCAAAGACCTTGCGTTCCGGTGTCAATATTTCTAAATGCATCGTTTAGCGTTTTGTTTTGGATGTGGCCAGTTAGCTGATTAAGCTTTTGCTTCTGCCAGCATACGCTCACCTTTCTCAACAGCCTGTTCGATACTTCCAACAAGGTTAAATGCCATTTCAGGCAGGTGATCATATTCTCCGTCGAGGATTGCGTTGAATCCTTTGATTGTATCCTTGATATCAACAAGCACACCTTTCAATCCGGTAAACGCTTCCGCTACGTGGAATGGTTGTGAGAGGAAACGTTGTACGCGGCGTGCGCGGTGTACAACTTGCTTGTCGTCATCGCTCAATTCATCCATACCGAGAATTGCGATGATATCCTGAAGTTCCTTGTAGCGTTGCAGGATGTTCTTCACGCGTTGTGCGCAGTCATAGTGCTCATCACCGACAATTTCAGGGCGCAGGATACGCGATGTTGAATCGAGAGGATCCACCGCCGGATAAATTCCTAGTTCAGAGATCTTACGGCTCAAAACGGTTGTAGCGTCAAGGTGAGCAAATGTTGTCGCAGGAGCAGGGTCGGTAAGGTCATCGGCAGGTACGTAAACCGCCTGAACCGAGGTAATAGAACCATTCTTAGTAGAAGTGATTCGTTCCTGCATCGCACCCATTTCGGTTGCAAGCGTAGGTTGGTAACCCACAGCTGAAGGCATCCGGCCGAGGAGGGCTGATACTTCTGAACCTGCCTGTGTGAAACGGAAAATGTTATCGATAAAGAAAAGGATATCGCGTCCTTTGCCAGTGCCGTCACCGTCGCGGAAATATTCAGCGACCGTTAATCCTGACAATGCAACACGAGCACGTGCTCCGGGAGGTTCATTCATCTGACCGAACACGAAGGTTGCCTTAGATTCTTTGAGGTCTTCCTCTTTCACTTTGGAAAGATCCCAGCCGCCTTCGTGGAGGGAGTGCAGGAAGTCTTCGCCGTAGTTAACGATTCCCGCTTCGATCATTTCACGAAGCAAGTCGTTTCCTTCACGAGTACGTTCGCCAACACCGGCAAATACAGACAAACCGGAATATGCTTTCGCGATGTTGTTCATCAGCTCCTGGATCAAAACAGTCTTACCTACACCGGCTCCACCGTACAATCCGATTCTACCTCCTTTTGAGTAAGGCACGACGAGGTCAACGACTTTAATACCCGTATACAAAACTTCGGTAGAGGTCGAAAGATCTTCGAAAGCCGGTGCGGAGCGGTGAATTGGCAGCGAACGATCACCCTTAGGCTGTTTAATTCCGTCGATAGCTTCACCGATCACATTGAAAAGGCGGCCTTTGATATCGTCCCCAATAGGCATTTTGATAGCCGTTCCGGTGTCGATCACCTTCATTCCCCTGACCAGACCCTCGGTTCCTTCCATGGAAATTGTGCGAACACGGTCCTCTCCAAGGTGCTGCTGGCATTCCAGAACGACTTTGGTGCCGTCAGCTTTAGTTACTTCAAGTGCGTCGAGAATGTTCGGTAATTTTGCCCCTTGCCCGTCGAATGCAACGTCCACAACCGGACCAATTACCTGTGTGATCTTACCAATATTTGCCATTGTATTTTTGTGTTTTGTACAGGGTCTGAAATTCGAGCGCAAAAGTAGAGTTTTCAGGACGAAGTACAAAGGCTGCGGAAGGAATTATTATGCAGAGTCTATGTATTGATTATCAGTGTGTTGAATAGATCCGGCCGACAACCCGGGGTCACGCAACATTCAGTACAATACGGAACGTCGTTCCTTCATTCTCCTCAGACGATTTTATGTAGATTTTCCCGTCGTGGTAGGTTTCGATGATTCGCTTTGCCAGCGTGAGACCAAGTCCCCAGCCACGCATTTTCGTCGTAAAACCCGGTCGGAATACGAGTTTTACTTTCGAACGCGGAATCCCCTTCCCGGTGTCGGATACGTCAATAAATACCTTGCCCTCGTTTCCACGCAGAATCTTGATGGCAATGGCGCCGGTGTTACCCATGGCATCCACCGCATTTTTGCAGAGGTTTTCAATTACCCATTCAAAAAGCGGCGCGTGAACGTTAGAGAAAATGTTGTCCGACAGACTAAATACTTCGATTCTGACCTTTGCCGAGACGCGTGGCCGCAGATAATGGACGACATTTTGAACAAGCGTGACTACGTTCTCGCGGCGGAGCACCGGTACGGAACCGATACTTGAAAACCGCTCCGTAACGACACGAAGCTTCTGAATGTCCTTTTCGAGTTCCTCAATAAATCGCTTTCCCTTCATTTCGGGGTCTTCGCGCATGAATTCAATCCATGCCATGAGTGATGATAGCGGCGTGCCCAATTGATGGGCAGTCTCTTTGGCGAGCCCGACCCAAACGCGGTTTTGCTCGGCAGCCTTGGAATAATTAAAAGCGAGGTAAGAGATGAATCCGAATATCGCGATGACTGAAAGCTGAATATACGGATACGCTATGAGTTGTGTAAGCAGGAATGAATTCCTGTAATAAATGTATTGTTTGCCAAAAACTTCATTTGTCGCCGGATCGCGCAGCATCACTTCGATGGGTTCGTACGTTTTGCTCATCGTTTCGATTTCCCGTGCAAGCCGCTCTCTCCTTTCGGATTCGTTCAGCGACTTCGGCAAGTCAATATTGCGATGCGCAAGTACATTCCGGTTGGCGTCTGCCTGGATTATTGGAATTGAATTGTTTTGGAAGAGGATTTCCTGTGCGATAAAGTTGACGTTGGTATTCGTCTCTTCCTCATTTGCGGTGTACTCTATTGCTTTTGCGTAAAGCTGGACCTGTTGTCGTTCACGGATCTTCAGTTGATCTACAAGTTCATTGGTGTAGTAGATTGAGCCCACGCTGATCAGCACCGAAACCACGAGCACAACCCATTTGAGATGTGTATTGTTTTGATAAAAACTCGTCGTCGGTACCGCAACCTTCTTGCTCATAGGTGGTTAATTTAAACAAAAAACCGGATGGGATTCATCCGGTTTTTTGTTTGGCGATAGAACCGATTAGACTTTCATCATGAACCACTTCGCCAGCACCTTGTAGTTTACTTTGCTGCCATGCATTAAGATACCAATGCGGTAAATCCGCGAAGCGATCCACGTGGTAAAGAAGAATCCCGCGACAAGGAGAACCTGCGACAGGATCAATTGCCAGGTTGGCGGATCAAAACCCAGTCGCCCAACCATTGCGATCGGCGAGGTAAACGGAATAATGCTGAACCAGAAGCTTGCCGTACTGTGCGGATCTGTGAGGATAAATACAAACAATCCAAAATACGATATCAGGAATGGCAGCATAATGGGAAACGTAAATTGCTGTGCTTCCTGCTGGTTGTCGACTGCGGAGCCAACGGCGGCGAACAATGCCCCGTAGAGCAGGTAACCGCCCAGGAAGTAAAACAGAAAATTAAATGCGATCTTAAACAGAGGCAACTTGTTAAACGATGCGATTGCTTCAATAACCTTGTTGTTTTGCTTCTTAATCTCTTCCTGACTTTCGGGATCCTGCATCTTCGTTACCTGTTCCATTGCCTGCTGTTGCGGCATTGAAACGCCCAATACCCCAAGCGTTGCAGAAGAAAGGACTGAAATGAGGATAATCCATATGGCGAACTGCGTCAATCCAACGGCCGCAATTCCAAGTATCTTGCCCAGCATCAGTTGAAACGGACGCACCGAGGAAATGATAACTTCGACAACCTTGCTGGTTTTTTCATCTATCACGCCCAGCATGATTTGCATGCCATAAATCAGCACGAACATGTAAATAAACATGCCGAGAACGAATCCCAGGATATAAAGAATTCCAGTATTGCTTTCGGTCTCGGTACCGCTTTCATCGACATTAACATTGCTGATGCTGATGTTTGTTTTCAGGCTGTTCAATAACTCACGATCGATATTTGATTGGAGTAACTTCAGATCGCTTATCCTGCGTTCCACAATACCGGTGATCTCTTCCATCTTCCGGATACTCGGGTTTTCTTTGGTATAGATCCGGATTCCTTCGGGATTGAACAAATCAATGTCGGGGATGCGGAGAATGCCGTAGTGATCAGTTTCATTAAACGCTTTCTTTACCTGCTCGAAATCGCCACTTACCTTGACAAACTTATAACGTTCATCGTCTTCAAGATCGATCTTGCCGCTTTCATCGTATACTTCAATGACTGCAGCTTTGGCGCCTTCTTCCTGTTTCATGAATACCCAGACCATCACCGCGAGGATTGCAGGAAAAATCAGCGGAATAAGGATGGTTGCGATGAGAAAAGATTTCTTCTGAACCCGGTTCAGGAATTCCCTTTTAAAAATCAGCCAGGTCTTATTCATGGGTTTCTCCTTTTACAAGCTGAATAAATATTTCATTCATTGTTGGTAACTTCTCGATGAAAGTATGCACTTCCGTTACGTCTGTCAGGTCACGGATCAGTTGATTCGGATTCGCATCTCCGTTCGTTTTTAGTATTGACCGATAGAAGTTTTCGTCGAGCGTCTTGCGTTCGGTGATTTCGAAGCGATCATCGCGCACATTGAAGACACCGCGGTGCTCGACAATGTACGTGTTAGAACGAAACTGGTCCTTTACCTGCTTTTTTGATCCTTCGAGAATCTTTGTGGATTTATTTATAAGGGCAATGTGATCACAAAGGTCTTCGACCGTTTCCATGCGGTGCGTCGAAAAGATAATTGTACTGCCTTTTTCCTTGAGTTCGAGTATTTCCCGGGTGATCATCTGGGCGTTTACAGGGTCGAATCCCGAGAATGGTTCGTCAAGTATAATGAGTTTGGGCTCGTGCATAACGGTACTGATGAACTGCACCTTCTGAGCCATCCCTTTGCTTAGGTCTTCTACCTTCTTATTCCACCAGTCGGCGAGATCGAACTTCCTGATCCAGGACTTGCTCTTCTCCAATGCAGTCTTCCGGTCAAGCCCCTTCAGTTCTGCGAAGTAGGTTAATTGTTCGCCGACTTTTAGTTTCTTGTAAAGCCCCCTTTCCTCGGGCAGGTAGCCTATTGTACCAATGTGTTTTTGACTGAGGGGTTCTCCGAAAATAGTGATCTCTCCGGCGTCGGCATTGATAATCTGATTTATGATCCGGATCAGAGTGGTTTTCCCTGCGCCGTTCGGGCCGAGCAGCCCATAGATCGTTTTCTGGGGAATGGTAACGGAGACGTCGTTTAACGCAATATGATTGGTGTACCGCTTGGTAACGTTCCTGGCAAGTAAAGCTTCCACGGCAAAAGTTTAAGACCTGAAATTAGTATCCAGATCGCCCGCATAATTACAAAAAGCCGTAAAAACGCCCTAGTTTCTGGATTCCTTAAATATGATGTTTCCTAATGAAACATCAAGGTCAAAGACGAGGGGATTTTGAGAATCTTGTGAGTATGCCGCATTTGCAAACGTATTAGCACTCACCTTTTTCAGATAGGTCGGCATTTGGACGGAACACAGCCAGGAGTCTTTGATTTTGACAAGCACAGGAATGTCTTTGGCAGGGAGTACAATTACAAGATTGCCTGCGCCTACGCTGCCCTTCACGCGTGTCCCGACAAGGGGTTTGTTCGTGAAATCGAGAATCATAGTGCCGAATCCGACATCAGCCAGGAGATTTCGTGTTTTGGCCAGACTCAGGTTCTTAACGTTAACAGATCCAACGTCTACCTTTACGGAGAACGTATCCATCTCCATTTGATTTTCCAGTGCGGAAAAGTAACCTACAACGACATCGGCACTCGCCGTGTTTATTTTTAGCTTCTTGATTGACAATCCCGACAGGTCAACATTTGCGTTGCCGATACCATAATCCAGTTCCAGGTAGTACGGCTTCGCTTCCGTCAGATACATCTTCCAGATTTTGTTGCCAGAGGTATTTTTTGAAGTGCCGAAAAAACGTGTTGAGATGGTTTGTCCGAAACTCTCAGTCTGAACTTCTTCGAGGTTCAGGGAGACTTCGCAAATTTTGCCAACGATTTCCTTTCTGAAGTTGTGAGAGTAGCCACTTTCGGTCTGATTACTGAAAACGTTCAGGATATCGGATTCCTGGCTGGGTTTGATATGGCAATTTCCGCTGTTAGCCTTCAGGTTGAGACGTATCGCCTCACAAGAGGGCGCGTCCTCAACTGTAAATTGTTTCTTGATCTGTCCAAAACCCGTTACCGCCAGCGCAATCGCACCCCATGTAAACAGAATCTTTCTCCGCATGCTGAATAATTACGATCTCAAACCGATTGAGTTGCGGGGTGTAAGTTTTTAGCACGTTTTGCCAAAAAATCAAAACCCCCAATCTGATCGTAAACGGGGGCTTTGATAAAATTGTTACGGTATTAGTTGAAAAACTCCTTCATTCGCTCAAAAAAACCCTTTTCGTTGCTGCCAGGGTTGGGCTGGAAGTTGGGTGAATTGCGCAGACCCTCCAACGCGGCTTTTTCATCCGATGTGAGTTTTTTCGGTGTCCAGACATTTACGTAAATAAGCTGATCACCCGTTTCATACCCATTGACGTCTCTCAGGCCTTTACCCCTCAATCGCAGAATCTTACCGCTTTGAGTTCCGGGTTCAATCTTGATTTTGACCAAACCGCCAACACTTGGAATTTCAACGGTTGTACCGAGTGCGGCGTCGATGAAACTGATATACAGGTCGTAAATCAGGTTATTTCCATCGCGCTTCAGGTCTTTATCTTCGTGTTCCTCGATAACAATAAGCAGGTCACCGGGTATTCCTCCGCCGGGAGCATCGTTCCCTTTGCCGCTCATCGAGAGCTGCATTCCTTCGCTCACGCCTGCGGGAATCTTAATCGATATTACTTCCTCGCGCGAAACAAGTCCGGAATTATCAACGCCGGAAGGTCGCTTGTCAAGTATCTGACCGCTACCGCCACAAACGGAGCACGTCGTCGTTGATACCATCTGGCCAAGCATTGTGTTCACCACCTTGCGCACCTGGCCAGCACCCTGGCAGGTCGGACATGTTTTGTAAGTGACACCTTCTGCCTGGACGAGTCTGTTGACCTTTATCTTTTTTTCTACGCCGTGAGCGATTTCCTCCAGCGTAAGTTTCAGCTTGATGCGCAAGTTTGATCCCTTGCGCTGCCTCCGGCCAGTTCTGCCACCACCGCCGAAAAAGCTGTCGAAAGGGCTGCCGCCACCGAATATGTCGCCAAACTGGCTGAAGATATCGTCCATATTCATGTGGTGTCCACCGTATCCGCCGCCGTTTCTTGTATGACCAAAACGATCATAGCGCTGGCGTTTCTCGGCGTCACTCAGCACTTCATAGGCTTCGGCAGCTTCTTTGAACTTCTCTTCGGCTTCTTTGTTACCCGGATTCTTGTCCGGGTGGTATTGTATCGCAACCTTCCGATATGCTTTTTTTATTTCCTCCGGAGAGGCAGTCCTGCCAACACCCAGTATTTCGTAAAAATCTCTTTTTGTGCTCATCCTGTCTCTTTGACTTTAGCGGTCGCGTTAGCCTCCCACGACCACTTTCGCAAACCTGATTACTTTTTCATTCAGCATATAACCTTTCTCGACAACGTCAACGATCTTGCCCTTAAGCTTTTCGTCCGGGGCAGGAACCTGTGAGATGGCTTCATGGAAATCTGAATCAAATTCGCTTCCCGAACCAACGGTCATTGCCTTGACACCATATTGTTCAAGCACCTTTTTAAGCTTGTTTTGGATCAGGAAGATGCCTTCAATTTCCTTGTCTTTTGCATCCTTGAATACTTTCTCAGCACGATCAAAATCATCAACTACCGGCAGTAGCGACCGAATCAGTTGTTCGTTGGCCGATTGGGTCATTTCAATTTTTTCCTTCGCCGTGCGGCGGCGGAAGTTTTCAAATTCCGAATACAGCCGTATGTATTTATCTTTTTGTTCGGCAAGTTCATTCTGTAGCTTCAGCTGTTCATTTTTCTCGCCTTCTTCCTGATTTTCTGACAGGTTTTCTGCCGTTTCTACGGCACTCTCCTTCACTTGTTCCTCAGTCGTCTTTGCTTCTTCGTGTTGTTCTTTGTTTTCCATTACGTGTTAAGGCTTTAAAATGAATAAACCGCAAATGTCAACAACTTTGCCAAAGGTGTATTTGTGCCAATGTGGCACAAAACCGGCAGTTTAGTTATGAAGGTGTCTCCAAAGCAGATCCTTGAGTTCAATTATTCCCTGCTGTGTAATTGCAGAAATAAAAACGGCTGGAATATCTTCGGGCAACTCTTTGGCCTGCGCCGTTCGGAGCTCCTCGTCGAGCATGTCGGATTTTGATATTGCCAACACTCTTTTTTTATCGAGTAGTTCCGGATTGTATTTTTTGAGCTCATTTAGCAGAATCCGGTATTCATCGCGGATGTCTTTTGAGTCTGCCGGAATCAGAAATAGCAGCAGCGAATTCCGTTCGATATGACGCAAGAAGCGAATCCCAAGACCTTTACCTTCTGCCGCGCCTTCAATAATGCCAGGAATATCTGCAACGACAAATGAGCGGTCGTCGCGATAGGACACTACACCCAGATTAGGTGTGAGCGTGGTGAATGGGTAGTCTGCAATCTTTGGTTTGGCAGCTGAAACCACTGACAACAACGTGGACTTTCCTGCATTCGGAAAACCAACAAGACCAACGTCCGCAAGCAGTTTCAGTTCGAGGATAATCCATTCCTCTTTTCCGGGCTCACCCGGCTGCGCGTATTGGGGAGCCTGATTTGTTGAAGTCGCGAAATGAGCGTTGCCCTTACCACCACGCCCGCCAGGTGTGAGAACGACGCGTTGGTCGTGCTCGGTAATCTCGCAGATTACCTGTCCTGTTTCGGCGTTTTTTGCAACCGTGCCAAGGGGCACATCAATTATTTCATCTTTGCCGTCTGCGCCGGTGCGATCCTGTTCTTCACCCGGATTGCCATCTCCCGCGATAACATGCTTTCGATACTTAAGGTGCAGCAGCGTCCAATGATGCGAGTTGCCCCGAAGAATTACATGGCCTCCGCGTCCACCGTTACCACCATCAGGACCACCTTTCTGAATAAACTTTTCTCTGTGGAAATGCAGAAAGCCCGCACCACCACGGCCGGATCGTGAACAAAATTTAACGTAGTCTATGAAGTTAGGTGAGCCCACAATTATACGAGAAGGCTTTTGTCAATTTCACGACAGAGATTCGTGAAGATTTCTTCGATGTCACCGACACCAATCACTGACGCGTATTTGTTGTGCGACCTGTAATAGTCCGCAACAGCGACTGTTTCGTCCTTGTAGACTTTGATGCGGTGTTCAATCACTTCGGGTTTCGCGTCATCCGGGCGGTTTTCCTTAAGTGCGCGATCTGCCAGGCGCTTCTTTAATTCGTCCTCATTAACAACAAGTTCAACAAGTACCTTGATTGGTGCATTCATTGATTCAAGCAACTGGTCGAGTGCCTCTGCCTGTGGAACGGTTCGCGGAAAGCCATCGAAGATTATTCCGCCGGAATTGTCGCTCTGCCTGAGTTTATCCTCAACCATGTCAATAACAACCTTGTCGGGAACGAGATTGCCCTTGTCCATATATTCCCTGGCAAGTTTTCCCAATGCCGTTCCTTCTTTCAGGTGTTTTCGAAAAAGGTCGCCTGTCGATATGTGCGTAAGATTGTACTTCTCGATAAGTTTGGCACTCTGGGTTCCTTTGCCGGCACCCGGAGGGCCAAAGAGAATAAGATTGATCATGATTGAGTGAATAAAGTTTGATTCAGGCGTCGAAGATAAGCATGATCGTGTAATTTGGAAAACCGGCCTATGCAGGTTGGGTGGCCTGTAAAATTTCAGCGGTATTTCTTCCGAGCCCGTCGTAGTCCAGGCCGTAGCCTAACACAAATTCGTTTTCGATCTCAAATCCGACATACTTCACGGGGATGTTCTTTTCCCGGGCCGGTTGTTTTCGTAATAAGGTCACAATCTCCACCGTTTTTGCACCCAACGATTGAAGTTCGCTCACAATCTTTTCAAGGGTAAGACCTGTGTCAATGATGTCTTCAATGATGATGAGATCCTGATTGAAAAAGCTTTCATCCACTCCAATGAGTGTTTTGAGTTGCCCGGTCGATGTGGTACCCGTGTATGACGAAACCTTCACAAAACAGATCCGGCATTGAAGCGAAATGTGTTTCATCAGGTCGGATGCAAACATGAAGGATCCATTAAGAATAGGAAGAAAGACGGGAGTTTTCCCCTTATAGTCGTCGTTAATCTGCTCCGCAAGTGCGTGAACACGCCGTTTTACCTGTGTTTTCGAAATAAAAGGCTTGAAAGTTAGATCGTTGATCTTCATGTAGTCGTAGCAGCAAAGATACGTAAGATAACTATTGCTGTGTTGTATACCCGTAACGAAAATGTCCCGTGATCTTATACGCAAAAAGACAATCGGAGAATTCCTGGCCGTTGCCAATATTATGAACGATAAAATAACGATCGCCTGCTGCTTTTTTTTCAGATACGATTCCAATGTGTGTCTGCCCTCGACCAAGGTCCCACGTGACAATATCACCGGGTACATAATCTTCCGCGCGCGATGAAATTGCAAGTACTTCGCCTTTGCGCGAAAAGAACGTTATAAGATTCGGGACCCTGCGGTGATCAATGTTCCTGTCGCAGGAAGTCAGCCCCCAATTCGCCGGATATAAGCGAAAATTTGCCCGCATATCTTCATGTACTTCCTTTTGAAGATCGATGTTTAATTTACGATACGCGCGGATCACGACATCGGTGCAAACACCGCGGTCTGCAGGTACGTCACCGTTGGGGTAGGAAATTCTAAAGTATGACGGATCATAAATCACATGGTCGTGCGTGAGTTCGGCGGCAGAACGGGCAAGTTCCGAAAACGGAAGACGTTGGGCGTGTCCGGGACATGTTACTGCAACCAGCCAGGCCACGAAGATTGTAAATGTGAGCCGTCTCACGGTTAGAGAGTTTTGAGCAAAACTTTATAAAGGGCAACCATGCTCCTGACATCCTGACGATGAACCTTTTCATACGGTGAGTGCGCGAATTGCTGTGGGGCGCCGACGAAACACCAATCAATCGGATAGGGGGACAGTTGTAATTCGCGGCCATCACTCGATCCGGCGCCTTCTACCTCGAGCTGAAACGGAATGTCATGCCGGCTTGCGATCTCAATGATGTGCCTCACAAACGATTGACGAGGTATGTTTCGGTCGCGCATCGAGATAACCACGCCTTTGCCTTCTTCTACGCCGTCGGAAACCCAGGTGATATCTGAGACGAGAGCCTGTGTAATTCGCCATTCTTCATAAAGAAACTTTATCAGGAATGGGACTGAACCACCTCCGTGTTCTTCCCATGTACTGAAGACAATCACACCGTCTTTCAGGTCCTCGCATAATGTCAGTGCATTGTAAACGCCAAGACGATTGTCGAGGTATGGTGACTGAATAAAGTTTCGGGATTCCTTGAAGTCAGGTTTATAGGTAAGCGTCGTTCCGCGATCTATGATCCTGCCGAAGTTGTAAAATGCATGGTGATCTTTGTCATAAAACAATTCGCATTCAATGGGGCCGAGTGAGTCGTTGCCGACAAGTTTTGTTCCGCCTTCCGCGTCGGGACTACCGATAGCCAGCAACTGATTTTGATACCGAACCGTGAAGCCGACGCTGTCCATATGGGCAAATACTGCTGTGCGCGGATTTCCAAACTTCAGGACGATACAATCCTGAAACCCTTCGCCGTGATATATTTCGGGGCGGGACTTCCATTTATGTTGATGCTGGTTGATGTAACCAAGAATGAACTGTTTAAGTTGGCCTTCGTCGCCTGATGGGGCGTGAATCTCACACAGCTGTCGGAGTAGCTTCATGCCGAAATTTAAGCGCAATAATTTTAAACCGAATCTCTTTTGTTAAACTGAATGGCAAAACTTTATGGTTTATATTCAGGCAAAAAAAAGGAACCTGTTATGGTTTTTGTTTTAAGCAGGGAAAATTCGGTCGTTAACCGATTTTTGCTTGAGTTGCGCGACAAGGAAATTCAGCAGGACAGAATGCGATTCAGAACGAACCTGGAACGGCTCGGTGAGATTCTTGCATACGAGATTTCGAAGACCCTGGATTACCGTCCACACACGGTGAGCAGTCCGTTGGGTACGTTAACCATTAATGATATGGCCGACATGCCTGTATTGATTTGTATCCTTCGTGCCGGGATTCCGTTCCTTCAGGGGTTTCAAAACATATTTGACAGGGCCGCTGCCGGATTTATCGGTGCCTACCGCGACGAGTCTCACCACGAGCTTACAATAAATATGGAGTATTCAGCGACTCCGGATTTGGATAAAAAAACGATTGTAGTAACGGATCCCATGCTTGCGACTGGAGAGTCACTTGTGTCCTCGGTAAAAAATATCATGAAAAAAGGAACGCCTGCACGAATAGACGTAGCGTCGGTGATCGCAGCGCCCGAAGGTGTGCAGCGAGTCAGTGATTTTCTTTCCGGCCTTGGCATACCCTTTAATCTGTGGATTGCGGCTGTTGATGAGTCTCTTAACGACAAGTTCTACATCGTTCCCGGTCTTGGAGACGCCGGCGATTTGAGTTTTGGTGAGAAGACGTCCTAAAGAAGCGGGTCATGTGGGATGTGTTATGGCGCGTTGTGACGGTGTACTTTTCGGCGATGCTGAAATTTATCTTCGGTCCATTGGGTGGATACGCTGCAGGATTGAACATTATTGTTACGATTCTGACTACCGTTATGTCGATGATGACCGTTGTGCTGGTGTTTACGTTTTTTGGCGACTTTATTCGACAACGTCTTCTGCGACGTTTTTTTAATGCCAAACGGTTTACCGAGCGGAACCGTAAGTATGTGGGGATATGGCGAAGGTACGGCCTGGTTGGTGTGGCTGCACTAACGCCCCTGTTACTTACACCAATAGGGGGGACGTTGCTTGCAGTTAGTTTTGGATCACCACGAAACAAACTGATCTTTTATATGTTTGTGAGTGCTTCCGTTTGGTCGGTCATTTTCACGATCGTGGTGTATTTCTTTGGCAATGAAGTCTTTCCGGACTTTATGCGGTGACCCGCTACACGTTGTGTACAAGCATCCAGTGGATGCTGAACCGATCTGTGAGTACCCCGACCGTTGACCCGTAAATTGTCTCCTCGGGAGCAAGTTGTACTTTACCACCGCGGGAGAGTTTTTCGAAAATCAGGTTCATCCTTTCTTTTGTTTCGAATGAAATGTACAGCGTCAGGTTTGTTCCGTAGTGAACATGCTGATCACCGGACCGATCGCATGCCATGAAGTGAACTGGCCCGGCCTTGAACTCACTGTGCATGACTTTCGAACGAAACGCTTCGCTGCCAAACGCGGCAGCCTCATCATAGTACTGGATGTAAACGATTTTGCCATCAAGGCAGCGGGCATAAAAGTTAAGGGCTTCCTCGCAATTGCCGTCAAACGTGATATAGGGATGAAACGCCTGCATCAGCCCTAAGCTTCCGGGTCGGGAAGCACTTCGATATCGTGAATAAGAACACGTTTTGCGATAGCCTGGCCGGTAGGTGTTGCAGCGAGGCCGCCGAGAGCTGTTTCCTTGTAGCGACTTTCCATGCTTGCGCCGATTTCTCCCATTGCCTCCACGACCTCATCGACCGGAATAACACTATCAACTCCGGCGAGTGCAATTTGCGCAGAACTGTTCGCGATGGCTGCAGCGCTGGCGTTGCGTACTACGCAGGGAACTTCAACTAATCCGGCAACCGGGTCACAAACCAGCCCGAGCATACACTGAACTGTTATGGCGATCGCGTTGAAAACAGCCGTAGTATCACCTCCGAGACACCATACGATGCCCGCCGATCCCATTGCGGCAGCAGTGCCTGTTTCCGCCTGGCAACCGCCAACGGCTCCGGCAATAGATGCCTTTTGTTCCATGATAAGGGCCACTCCTGCAGAGATAAGCATGGCTTTCAAAATATCTTCATCGGGTATTTTATGAATTTCCTGCAGCGTATAAAGCACGCCGGGCATAATACCGCTTGCACCTGCCGTCGGCGCAGCTACTACTTTGCCCATGCAACTGTTCACCTCTTTTGCCGCTAACGCGCGGGCTATTAGCTGCTGAAATTCCCGTGACAAAACAATAGTGGGGTAGTTGTAAACGCGCTTGGCGCCATTGTTAATCATTCCGGAGCGGGAAACCGTCTGTTCTTCAAGACCTGTTTTCACGGCATCGCGCATCACCTCCCATGCCTGGGCGAGACCTTTCCAGATATCTTCTTCTGAGGTGCCCTTCTGCGCCATTTCATATTCCAGCACTACTTCCCAAAGTTGCACCTTACGCTCGTCGGCATAGGTACTCCACCCGCGGAATGAATCAAACAAGAATGGCATAGCTTCCCGGTTAATGAGTTATCGGATTATCAAATTCGGTCCTTTGCAGGATATTTCAAACCGATGTATGAATTTATTGCCAATGCGCAGGAAGACAGCAATGCGGGGCGCGGTGTCGCAGCGTCTTGCAGAGAAATTTTTTGGACAGCGAGTCCGTCGGGCGCGTGCTGAGCTCTGCGTATCATTGCGCTCTCATTTTGTTGGCTTACCGAATTATGGCCAGCACTTTCTGCTAATCAGAAGTCAATTTCGCCCAGGACTTCGCTTTGCTCCAGGACATAAATAAGACCATCCGGGTCGTCGGGGAGCAGGCGCAGAATTCCTCGGACTTCGATGGGTTTGTCGTAAAACGATTCGGCCCGTTTCAGTTTGACGAGGACAACCGTCTCTGGACCGCCAACGCCGCAAAAGAAGCATGCATTCAGTGGAAGTGACGACAACATGAACTCCTGAACCTTGAGTCCGTTTGCGGCGGGAACCATATACCCCGGCAGGACAATAGATTTGCCTTCCAGAGCACGGAGCTTGTCGTTAAAGATTGGAATTTTGACTTCATCATCTCCTGGCGCGGGCTTGTATTTGACCGAATAAAGCACCGGCCAATTCAGCGACGGAAAACCATTATAAGTAAGGTTTTGCGCCCCTGACGCGAATGCGTGGAGGAAAAAAGTCCAAAAGAGCCATTTACGCCAAATCATTACCTGAGAAATAAGGTTTTTTTACTACACAGACACAAATAAATACAAATTATTGTGGTAAATTTTTTTGTTCAATCGATTTCGGAGGAGCCCACCTAAAATCAGACGCCTTATGAAAGCATTTTTTTCGAAGAATTGGTTCGTGCTTGCGGTCGCCATAATTGCAATCGCCCAGGTGGTAAACCTGAGCGTCAATTTGCGGAACAATGCCGTGATTAAAAATAATAATGTCCTGCGTGCTGAGGTTGATCTGGTCAAAAGTCGCACAAATGATATTATCACCAGCACAATCCACGGTATTGACCTTGGAGTGAGAGGATATGCCCTGACAAAGGAAGACAAGCTCCTCGACCCGTATACAAGCGTCTCAACATCTTATGTGGCGATCTTTTCAGAACTGGAGACCGCGTTGAAAAGGCAGGGATTTCCCGAAATGGACAAATTTCACGCGCTTCGCAAGGAGGTTGATGCCTATTTTGACTTTACGGGGGAAATGATTCAAATGGTGCAGGAGGACAGGATGGACGAATTTACAGCAAGGCTGAAACAGGATAAGGGGTATGATGTGTGGCTCAAGTTCGCAGCTTTCCAGACGCCGATGCTCGAATTTGAAAACAAGTTGTATGATGACGCTGCTCACGAATACGAAGCTGCGATCCAGAACAATCTTTATCTCCAGATCGCGATCGTCGCCATTTCGTTGCCCTTCCTTTACCTCATTGTAATCCGGATTCAAAAAGAAAGAAATGCCCGTCAAAATCTGCTTGAACAGGTTGAAGAAAATAACCGCAAGTATGTTTTCAACACCGGTAAGGAAGAAAAACTGTCTGCCGCGGAAATCATTGCATTCTCGATCGAAAATACAAAGAAGGCCTCGCATTTCATCAGACGCATGGCCAACAGCGATTACAATGTTGACTGGAGCGGGCTAAACGAGTCAAATGCCTCGATTAATACTGAAACGCTCGCTGGAAATCTTATCAACATGCGCGAGCAACTAAAGCGAGTGAAGGCTGAGGATGAAAAACGGAACTGGATGAATGAAGGCCTTGCGACATTCTCTGAACTCGTTCGCAATCATCAACACGATTCGCAATTGCTCGCAGATAAATGCGTGTCATATCTGACGAAATATCTGAATGGCCAGCAGGCCAGCCTGTTCGTGATTGCAGGTGAAGAAGAGAACCAGCATCTCGCACTCGTTTCGTGTTACGCGTTTCATGAAAAGCAGTGGGTTGAAAAGAAAGTTGACCCTGGTGCCGGTCTCATTGGCCAGCCTCTCCGTGAAGGCCTAGCCATCCTACTCAAGCAAATTCCTTCTGGCT
>Ga0079224_100004515_pt1 | contig 18041 bp, 16 predicted proteins | sample Stecom2015_FD_80414 | JGI IMG/M metagenome (GOLD analysis project Ga0079224, IMG submission 80414) | Agricultural soil microbial communities from Utah to study Nitrogen management - Steer compost 2015 | ecosystem: Environmental > Terrestrial > Soil > Agricultural land | place: USA: Utah...
CATGGACGCCGTCTACGAGCTCGAGGAGGCCACCGCCAAGGAGGTCCGCGAGCGAATGCCGAACGCCCCGAGCGACTCGGCCGTCCGAGCCGTCCTCACCCGCCTCGTCGAGCGCGGCCTCCTGAAGGTCAGGCAGGCGGGCCCCCGCTATGTCTACTCGCCGGCCGCGGGCAAGAAGCGGGTTCGTCAGGCGGCGCTCCGCAAGCTCGTCGACACGTTCTTCGAAGGCTCGCCGATCGGGACGATGAACGCGCTGATCGACATGTCGGCGCGCGAACTGTCCGACGCGGAGCTCGCACAGCTCGAGAAGGCGATCGCGGACGCCCGGGAGAAAGAGAGATGATCGACGCCGCCGCTTGGACGCTCGCGGAGCTCGCGCTGAAGAGCACGCTTCTTCCCGCCGCCGCGCTCCGGACCTCGCGCGGTCAGCCGGTCAGCACCTGGGCGAGGACGTCGTCGAGGACCGGCTCCTCCGGCAGCGCGATGCCGAAGTCCTCGCTCAGCACGCGGCGCAGCGCCGCAACGCTCTGAAGCTCGCGCGAGTCGGCCCCCCCGTCGAGCGTCCGCACCGTGAAGCGCGCGTTGCGCAGCGCGAGCCGGCAGTCCGGCAACGCCCGCGCGCAGTAGAGCATCGAGCGAAACGGCGAGCGCGGATACGTCGCGACGAAGTGGTTCAGCACCTCGAAGTCGATCGGCAGGTGGGTCGTCTCGTCGAACCAGTAGAGCGGCCGCCACTCGCCGCGAAGGCTGACCTCGAGGACATACCCGCCGTCGTGGCGCCGCAGCCGAAAGGTTTCGTGCGGCGTCTCCTGCGCGACGTCCGGCACGAGGCGCAACGGGGCGGTCAACGTGAGGCCGCCGAAGCCGACGTCCGCGACGTGCGGCTCGCCTTCGACGTCGACGAGGAGCAGCATGTGCGTGCGCGCCATCACGGCGCCCGGCTCGCGCTCCCACAGCACGCGCGCGGCGAGGCCGGTCACGGCGAAGCCGAGCGACTCGAGCACCGCGCCGAACAGCCGGTTGTGCTCGAAGCAGTATCCTCCGCGTCCCGACAACACGAGCTTCTGCTCGAGCGATGCGACGTCGAGCGGCGGGCTCTCGCCGAGCAGCGTGGTCAGGTTCTCGAACGGGATCGCGACGGGATGCAGGCGGTGGAGCGCACGGAGCGTCTCGAGACTCGGCTCGAGCGCCCCGCCGTAGCCGACCCGCGCGGCATACGCCGGGAGATCGACACGCTCGTCGGCGGCAGCCTGATCCACGCCCTCTCCGCGCTCAGCCTGCCAGCGCGGCCGCGAGACGGGGGAACACGCGGTGCGCGTTCTTCTCGAAGATCCGGCTGCGCTCCTCGTCGGTCAGCGTGTCGTTACCGTCGATGTAGCGCTTCGTATCGTCGAAGTAATGGCCGGTCTGCGGATCGATGCCGCGCACGGCGCCTACCATCTCGGACGCGAACAGGATGTTGTCGATCGGAATCACCTTCAGCAGCAGGTCGATGCCCGGCTGGTGATAGACGCAGGTGTCGAAGAATACGTTGTTCAGCACGGACTCCTCGAGCGGCGGGCGCTTCAGCATGTCCGCGAGTCCGCGGAAGCGGCCCCAATGGTACGGCACCGCACCGCCCCCGTGCGGGATGATGAGCTTCAGGTCGGGAAAATCCTTGAAGACGTCCGAGGTCATCAGCTGCATGAACGCCACCGTGTCGGCGCTCAGGTAGTAGGACCCGGTGGTTTGCCAGTACGGCGTGTTGCACGCGCCGCTCACGTGAATCATCCCCGGCACCTGGAGCTCGCACATCTTCTCGTAGAGCGGATACCAGTACCGATCGCCGAGCGGGGGACCCGTGAAGTAGCCGCCGGTCGGGTCCGGATTCACGTTGCAGCCGACGAAGCCGAGCTCGAGCACGCAGCGCTCGAGCTCGCGAACGGAGCCGTCGATCGGCGCACCGGGCGACTGCGGCAGCTGCGCGACGCCGACGAAATTCTTCGGATAGAGCCGCGTCAGGCGGTAAATCAAATCGTTGCAATGCTCCGTCCACGCGCGGCTCGTCGACTCGTTGCCGATGTGGTGTCCCATCCAGCTCGCCCGCGGCGAGAACAGCGTGACGTCGGTGCCCCGTTCCCGCTGCAGCTTGAGCTGAGCCCCTTCGACGCTCTCGCGGAGCTGGTCGTCGCTGATGTTCAGCGTGCCCTTGACCGCCTGGTGGTTCGGGTCCTTCGCGAGCTCTGCCTTCTGCTTCTCGCGGTACTCCCCGAGCTCCTTCGGCGCGGTCGTGTAGTGTCCGTGGCAGTCGATGATCATCGTTCTTTCCGGGCTCCCTGTCTGCGAAGGCGACGAACCGCGTCCGCCGAGGATCGGGCGGACGCGTGACAGTCTATCACCCGGCGTCGCAGGCCGGGCGCCCGGCGCCCGGGCAGCGCGATCGCATCGGCGCTACCATAGCGACGACGAAGCTCCCACGTGCTCAAGTGATCGGAGGGTCTTCGCGGCCGCATGAGCCTCGAGCAATTCGACTTTTGTCCGAAGTGCCGCACGAAGCTGGTGGAGGGCGAGCGCGGCGGACGCCTGCGGCGGCTCTGCCCGCGCGAAGGCTGCGGATTCGTGCACTGGAACAACCCGGTCCCGGTCGTCGCCGCGATCGTCGAGCGGGACGGGCGGGTCATCCTGGTCCGCGGGCACGGCTTTCCCGAGACCTGGTACGCGCTCGTCGCCGGGTTCCTCGAGCCCGACGAGACGCCGGAGCAGGCGGTGCTGCGCGAGGTCGAGGAGGAGCTCGGCCTGCCGGGCGAGATCGCCGGCTACGTCGGCGCCTATCCGTTCGCCCGGCTGAACCAGATCATCTTCGCGTACCACGTGCACCTCGCGCCGGGCGAGGTGCGGCTCGCCGCCGCGGAGCTCGCAGACTACAAGGCCGTGCCGCTCGCAAAGCTCCGGCCGTGGCCGCGCGGCACAGGACCGGCCCTGCGCGACTGGCTGGCGGCGCGCGGATATTACCCGCCTACCGTCGAGCTCGGCTCGGCCGCTCCTGAGGAGTAGCCGGCGCCGCGGGCGCCGGCCCCGAGAACCCGACGAACGCTACTCCGCCGGGCCCGCGGGAAACTCGACGAGCGTGAACGACGTATCGCGGCGCGCCTCGACGAACAGGGTGCACGCCCCCCAGCTTTGCGGGATCGACCACTCGACGTCGGCCGCGTACTCGAGCGCCGTCTTACGCCGGTTGCACTCGAGCTGAAGACCGCGGATCGTGCCCTGCACGTCCGTGAAACCGAACGTCCGGCGCGTAGGCACGTGGCTCCACGGCGCGCGCGCTACGCGCCCCTTGACCGGAATCGCCGCGTCGCTCTCCAACGCCGCACGCACGGCGTCCGCGCTCTTCTTGAGCGGGTCGTCGTCGGCCGGCGGCCGAATCGCGGCGAGGCGGTCGAAGGTCTCGAGCGCGCGCTCGTAGTGGCCGAGGTCCGCCTCGATCGCGAAACGTACCTGCAGCGCGTCGCCGAGCTCCGACTCCTGCAGCGTGACGACCTCGGGATCCGTCGCGCGCCGAATCGCGTCATAGGCGTCGTGCACGTTGGACGTGGCGAGATGCAGCAGCGCCGCCTGCGTCTGCGCGAGGCCGATCTCGTTGAGACGCGTCGCCTGACGCTCGAGCAGCATCTCGTTCTGCTTCTTCGCCTTGTCGTACTCCTGCCGGTTCATCAGCTCGACGATCTCGACGTACGCCCCGGCGAACATCGGCGACGGCTCGAGCGGCACGTCGTCGGAGTCGAGCACGAGCGTGGACACGTTGTTATGCCAGTCGATCGGCTCGCCGCCCGCGGTCGCGGGCGAGAACTTCCACTGCCGCACGGCCGAGATCGCCGCTCTCGTGTCGAGGCGCGGCGGCATCACGTCCTCGACGCGCGGATCTGCAATCGTGCCGTCGGCGAGCACCGAGTAGCGGACCTTCACCCAGCCCTCGAGCGGGGGGCCGAAACTGCCTCTCGGCGGCTCCGGCTCGACGCGCTCGAGAAGCTGCGGCGGCGAGACGTCTTGCGCCGCGGCCGGCGCGACGCCGCCGACGGCGGCGAGCGCGGCCAGCGCCGCGGAGGCCGCGACGGCCGCTCCGGGCTCGCCCCGGCCGCATGGGATTTCGCGCGGCCAGACTCGCTTCGACATGACTTCCCTCCCCCGGGGTCTCGTCGTTGTCGGCCCGTTCTCGGACCCCTGATTCGCGGGCCTTCGCCAAAGCCTAGTACACCGTCCGGCGCGCGGCAATCAGCGCGCGGCGCAGCGGCTCAGCGCTCCTCCTCGGCAAGGGCCTTGAAGTAGTCGCGCGAAACCTCGAGCGCCTCGATCAGGCGCTCGAGCTTCGCGATGCGCAGCGGACTCGGCTCGTCCGCGCATGCCTTCGTGAGACGCATCGCCTCCCTGCGCCGCTCCTCGAACGCCTGCCGATGCAGCGCGGCCTCCCGAGTGATGGGGCGTCCGGCCTCGCTCGCCTCGCGCCACAGCAGCTCGGCATGACGGCACAGCGCCGCGGCCATTTTCTCGAGCGCCCGCAGCTCGAGGTGGGTCATGGTGGCGAGTTGTCTCTCGTCCGTGTCCATGCCGCCGCTAGCGATGCACGGAGAAGTCGTCGGGATTGATGAGGTCGGGAACCGTCCAACCTTCGAGGTCGTACTCTGCCATGCATTGCTCCGCGAATCCCTTGAAACGCTCGGCATTGCCGTTCGCGAGCGCGCTGAACAGGCAGTAGCGGCGGATCTCCTCCGTGCTCCCGCCATAGTTGATCTCGTAGAGCTCGTGACGGGCGCCGAACTCGGTGCCGATCGAGTCCCACAGAAGCTTCATCAGCTTCGCGCGCTGCTCAGCGGTGTAGCCGTTCGAGCCGCGCATGTAGCGGTCGATGTACGGCCTGATCTCGGGATTCGCGAAATCGCGTGCGTGCGAGTTCAGGTAGATTAGCCCGGACGCGACCGTCTGCTCGATGATGTACTTGATCTTCGAGTACGCGATCGTCGCGAGGATCTGATAGGCGTTGCCGGGGTCCATGTTCGGCAGGAGATAGTCGCCCTTCCACGGCCGCGGGTCCCGCACCATCGCCTCCGTCAGCGCCCAGAACATGTTGCGCCACGCGAGGACCTCGCCGACGTTCGCCTGCACGCCGCGATAGTCCTTCGTCCCCGCGGCCTCCACGGCCTTCAGCAGCAGGCCCGCGATGAAGTCGAGCTTCACGGCGAGACGCGTGCAGCCGTGCACGACGAAGCGCGGCAAAAAGCCCGTCTGCGGAAAGAAATTGTTGGCCTTCTCGACGTCCCCGTAGACGAACAGGTTCTCCCACGGCACGAACACGTTGTCGAGAATGAACACCGCGTCGTTCTCGTCGAGTCGCGAGGACAACGGCTGATCGAACGGGCTCGCGACGGCGGCCGCGGCGAGCTCGTACGACTTGCGGCAGATGAACTTCACGCCCGGCGCGTTCGTCGGCACCATGAACACGAGCGCGAACTTCTTGTCCTGCAGCGGGATCAGCCCGTGGTGCGCGATGAAGGTGTAGTTCGTCAGCACCGAGCCGGTCGCGACGACCTTCGCGCCCGAGACGAAGATTCCCGCGTCGGTCTCCCGCTCGACGTGCACGCAGATGTCCGCGACCTGATCGGGCGGCTTGTCACGGTCCACGGGCGGATGGATGATCGCGTGGTTGACGAACGGCACACGCTCCTGAGAGAACGTGTACCAGCGCTTCGCGTTCTCCTGGAACGGCTCGTAGAACTCGGCGTTGCCGCCGAGCGTGCCGAGGAACGCCGCCTTGTAGTCCGGCGACCGGCCCATGAAGCCGTACGTGATGCGCTGCCATTCGGCGATCGCGTCGCGGCCGGCGATCGATTCCTCGACGGTCTTCGGCGCCTTGAAAAAGGCGTGCGTCATCCCGCCGCCGTCCGTGTCGGCCGGCAGCAGAATCTTGCCGTTGCGCTCGGGATCGTGCAGCGCGTCGAACAGTCGCGCGGTCATCCGCGCCGTGTTGCGGAACGCCGGATGCTTCGTGACGTCGTCGACGCGCTCCCCGTAAATGTAGACCTCGCGCCCGTCGCGCAGCGACTCCAGAAACTCCTCGCCGGTCTGCGGCCGGTCATGCCGGACGGCGCCGATCGCCTCCTTCGTCACGGCCGTGCTTCGCTTTCCCCCCATACGACACCTCTTCTATCTACATGCGTTCCCTACATGCGTTCCCGGCCGAAGGCCGGAAAAATTCGTTCGACGTTTGCGGCCCTTCCCCCCGGCTCACGGGGAGATGCGGTCGAGCACGGCCGCGATCGCGGCGGTCCCGCTCCCCGGCGCCATGATGTGCGCCCCGGCCACGCCCGGAATTTGCCGCAGCCCCTCTATCAGCTCCGCGCAGATCACCTGCCCCTCTTCCGCCGGCGCGGACGCGTTCTCGAGCCGCTCGATCACGGTGCTCGGGACGTGGACGCCGAACAGGTTCTCGTTCATCCAGCGGGCGGATTTCGCCGAGCGTATCGGCCCGACGCCGATGATGACGCCCAGGCGCTCGGTCAGGCCCTCGCCGCGCAGCCGCTCGATGTAGCGCTGCGCGACGCCGAGGTCAAAGCAGAACTGTGTTTGCACGAATCCGGCTCCGGCATCCGCCTTGCCGAGGAGGCTCTTCGGGCTCCAGTCGGGCCCCGGGTCCTGCGGGACATCCGCCCCGCCGATGAAGAACTCCGGGGGTGGGTCGATCTTGCGCCCCGACGGCAGCTCGCCCCGCTCCTGCATGTCCCGGACGAGCGCCATCAGCTCGCGGGAGTTCAGATCGAATACCGGCTTCGTGTCCGGCTGGTCGCCCCCGCGGGGATCGTCTCCATGCAGGATCAGCAGGTTACGCACGCCCTGAGCGCTCGCGCCGAGCAGGTCGCCGATCAGCGCGATCCGGTTACGGTCCCGGCACGTGACCTGCAGGATCGGCTCGTAGCCGTTCGCGGCGAGGATCGCGGCGGAAGCGAAGCTGCTCATGGTCGCACGCCCGGACGCGGCGTCCGTGACGTTGATCGCGTCCACGCGCCCGCGCAGCAGCGCCGCCTCGGCAAGCAGCCCGTCGGACCGCGCGGACAGCGGCGGCACGATCTCGGCCGTCAGCACGAACTCGCCGGCACCGATCCGTTTCTTCAACCCACTCATCATCGGCTCCCTCCCTGACCGTTTCGGCTGCTCCGCCGTACGCGGCGGCGGGCTTGCTTCCGAACGACTTCTCGTTGTTGTGAGCTCCGGCGCCGGTTCCGGCCGAAGCCGCCATGATAGCAACGCTGCGCGGATTGTCAGGATATGGGGGCCCGTGCCCTCGCGAACCCGGGCGGGTCTCGAAGCGGAATCGTCCGGCCGGGCCGGCCGCGGCTCCGGGGCGTCATCGCCGCGGGGCGAAGGTGATGCCGACCGTATCCTGCACCGGCCGATAGCCGATCCGCATGTAGATCGCGTTCGGCCCCGGATCGGTTCGGTCGGCGAACAGCACGCACATCCGCCGCGTTTCGAGAACGATCGCGGAGACCTGCGCGACGGCCGCACGCGCATAACCGTTGCCTCGCCACTCGGGCGGCGTGTAGACGGCGGAGATTCGCGCGCTCGCCGGCGTGAGCCCGGACACGGCGACCAGCGAGCGAGGTCCGCCGTCGTCCCACAGGTACAACGAGCGGGTCTTGATCCGGCGTTCGAAGAAAGCGCGGACATCGACGATCGTTCGGACCGCGCGGGCGTAAGCGTCCGCCCACTGCTCGACGAGACCGCGGTCGTCCGCTCCGGCGAGCCGCAGCTCTCCGCCGGGCTCCCGCGACCGATTCGGTGCGCGATCGAGCACGTACCAGCGCCAGTAGAACGACAACGAGAAGTCGAGCCCGTGCGCCGCCGACCATGCCCGCGCGAACGCGGCCGCCTCGCGCTCCGGGCCGTTGACCAGAGGAAGCTCGGCGAACGTCGCACCGACGTCGGCCGCGAGCGGCTCAATCGCCTCGTCGGGCATGTCGGTCAACGTAAGGCCGTCGGGCGACGGCCGCGCCGCGCACCCCGCGATACGCCCGTTGGTCTCCACGGTGCACAGATAGATCGGATCGCGAAACGGGTGCGCGTCGGTAAGCAACAGGTAGGCGTCGCCGAGAATCGAGTTGTGTCGCGCTTCGGATGCGAGCAGCCACGCTTCTGCGCGATCGAGAAACGCGCGCGCGTCGGAGAACCGTCGAACTTTCACCATTCGTCTTTCGGTCGGCTGCTCGATATCCGCTGTCCAGGACGAACGGTAGCGTGCCGCGATGCACCATCGTGACGCAAGAACCGGGCTCCCATATGACGGACACGCAGCGATGTCGCCCCGAATTGGGGCATGACTCGAAACGGTGCGCACGGCCTTTGCAAAGTCGTCGCCAATTCTACTCGACAGCAAGTAATATCGCGCCGAAGACGTTGCGAGCGACGCGACGATGGACGCTTGGCCGTTCGAGCGAGAGCCTCGACAACGTCGATTCCGGCAAGACGGGTCCAACCCTGGGGGAAATCGTGAGGACGATCGCCAAACTGTGCGCGCTCGCGAGCGGCGCGTGGCCGGCGCTGTGCACCGGCGCGGAGCTCGACACCGGAGACACGTCGTGGATGCTGACGTCGACGGCGCTCGTGCTGTTCATGACGCTGCCCGGCCTCGCGCTCTTCTACGGCGGGCTGGTCAGGAGCCGCAACGTTCTGTCCGTGCTGATGCAATGCTTCACGATCTGCTGCGTCGTATCGATTCTGTGGTTCGCGTTCGGCTACAGCCTCGTGTTCGGAGGCGACAGCTTCGCCGGGCTCGTCGGCGGCTTCTCGAAAGCCTGGATGAGCGGCGTAGAGGCTGATTCCGTCAACGGGACGATCCCGGAGACGGTGTTCGCGATGTTCCAGCTCACGTTCGCGGTGATCACGCCGGCCCTGATCGTCGGCGGCTTCGCCGAGCGCATGCGCTTCACGGCGATGCTCTGGTTCTCGACCCTGTGGCTCATCGTCGTCTATTTGCCGGTCGCGCACTGGGTATGGGGCGGCGGATGGCTCGGGGACCTGGGCTTCCGCGACTTCGCCGGCGGCGCCGTCGTGCACGTCAACGCCGGCGTCGCGGCGCTCGTCGCGGCGCTCGTGCTCGGCAAGCGGCAGGGCTTTCCCGCGACGCCGATGCCGCCGCATAACCTGACCATGACCGTCACCGGCGCGGCGATGCTCTGGGTCGGCTGGTTCGGCTTCAATGCCGGCAGCGCGCTCGCCGCGAACGGCGCGGCCGGGATGGCGATGCTCGTCACACACATCGGCGCCGCGTCGGGCTCGCTCGGCTGGATGGCGATGGAATGGATGAGGTTTCGCAAGCCGAGCGTGCTCGGCATCGTGACCGGCATGGTCGCGGGCCTCGGCACGATCACGCCCGCGTCCGGGTTCGTCGGCCCGTTCGGCGCGCTCGTAATCGGGTTCGTCGCAGGGGTCGCGTGCTTCTTCGCGACCCAGCTCGTCAAGCGCAAGCTGACGATCGACGATTCGCTCGACGTGTTTCCGGTGCACGGCGTCGGCGGCTGCATCGGCCTGCTGCTGACGGCCGTCTTCTCCGCGACGGCGCTCGACGGCCTCGGCCTCGACGAAGGCGTCGGCATCGGCTCGCAGCTTCTGGTCCAGGCGATCGGCGCGATCGCGACGGCCGGATGGTGTGCGCTCGCGACGTTCGGGATCCTGAAGCTGGTCGACGCGGCGGTTCGGCTGCGCGTGACGTCCGAGCAGGAGACGCTCGGCCTCGACCTGACGATGCATGAGGAGCGCGGCTATACGCTGTGAGGCAGCGGCGCCTCAGACCGGCAGTCCGACGTAGTTCTCGGCGAACACCGCCTGCGCGTGCTCGGACGATGCGAGATACTCGAGCTCGGCGAGCTGGATGCGGCGCTCGAACGGCGTCATCCCGGGGATTCGGTGCAGGAGCGACGTCAGCCACCACGAGAATCGCTCGGCCTTCCAGATCCTCGCGAGGCACCGATCGGAGTATGCGGCGAGCGCCGACTCGTCACCATGCAGCAGACAGGCGGCGAACGACTCGGCGAGACAGTAGACGTCGCCGACGGCGAGATTCAATCCCTTGGCCCCGGTGGGCGGCACGATATGCGCCGCGTCGCCCGCAAGGAACAGACGTCCCCAGCGCATCGGCTCGGCGACGAAGCTGCGCAGCGGCGCGATGCTTTTCTCGATCGACGCACCCGTCTCGAGATTCGATGCGACGTCGGCGGGCAGCCGGGCCGCGAGCTCCCTCCAGAAGCGCTCGTCGCTCCAGGCGTCGACCCGCTCGTCGAGATCGCACTGCACGTAGTAACGGCTGCGGGTCCGCGAGCGCATGCTGCAGAGAGCGAAGCCCCGCTCGTGATTGACGTAGATCAGCTCGTCCGAAACCGGATGCGTGTCCGCGAGCAGCCCCAGCCAGCCGAACGGATAGGCCTTCTCGTGGAGGCTCAAAACGTCCGCCGGGATCGACCGGCGGCTCACGCCGTGGAAGCCGTCGCAGCCCGCGACGAGCTCGCACTCGACCAGCCGCTCGCTGCCCCCGTTGCGGTAGCGGAGCCTCGGCCTCGCGGTGTCCGCGCCTTCGATCGCGACGTCCTCGGCCTCGAAGACGATGGCGGCGCCCTCGGCCTCGCGAGCCTCGAGGAGGTCCCGAGTGAGCTCGGTCTGACCGTAGATGGTGACCCCTCTGCCGGTGTGCCGCGCGAGATCGATCCGCAGGCGCCCGCCGGCGAACGCGATCTCCACCCCGTCGTGCACGAGACCCTCCCGATCCATTCGCGCGCCGACCCCGGCCCGCCGCAGGATCTCGACGGTGCCCTGCTCGAGCACGCCCGCCCGGATGCGCCCGAGGACATGGTCGCGGGACCGCCGCTCGAGCACGACGGAGTCGATGCCGTGCAGATGCAGCAGCTGGGAGAGCAGGAGCCCCGACGGCCCCGCGCCGATGATGCCGACGCGTGTGCGCGTGACCGTCAACCCGAAACCTCCCCGTCGGGCTCGAGGGCGCCTGCGATCGTCAGCGCCAAGGTCGACCGTTGCATGGACGCGCTCCGTTGCGGGCACGGACTTTAATGAAAATGTTAACCGTATTGCGGGCGCACGGCACGCGGGCAGGCTTCCCCGCCTTCCCGGCACCACCCTGCTAGAATCCGGCCGAGTATCCCGACGACCAGGAGTTCGACGATGCAAGCTCGTGCTTTGCCCGCCTCCGCCGCGCCGGTCGCCGCGCTCGACGTCGAGAGCCGCGCAGCGTTCATCTGGCGCACGTACGGCCATCTCGCCGCCGCGATTCTCGCCTTCGGCGCGATCGAGACGTGGCTCTTCGAGACCGGCTACGCGGAACGCATCGCGCAAGCGATGCTCGGCGTCAACTGGCTGCTGATTCTCGGCGCCTTCATGATCGTCGGCTGGCTCGCAGGCCACACCGCGCACCGCGTCGAGTCGAGGCCGATGCAGTACCTCGCGCTCGCGGCCTTCGTCGTCGCGCAGTCGATCATCTTCGTGCCGCTCCTGTATATCGCGCTGCGGCTGCAGCCGGCGATCATCGAGAGCGCCGCGGGCGTCACGCTGCTCGGCGTCGCCGGCCTCACCGCGGTCGCTTTCATCACGCGCAAGGACTTCTCCTTCTTACGCGGTATTCTCGTGTGGGCCGGCATTCTCGCGCTCGTCGCAATCGTGTCGAGCGTGCTGTTCGGCTTCCACCTGGGCACCTGGTTCTCGGTGGCGATGATCGGCTTCGCCGGCGCCGCCGTGCTCTACGACACGTCGAACATCCTGCACCACTATCCGGAGGACCGGCACGTCGCCGCGGCGCTCGAGCTCTTCGGCTCGATCGCGCTGATGTTCTGGTACGTCCTGCAGCTGTTCATGTCCCGGGAGTGACGCCTGCTTCGGCCGGTCCGCTCCCGGACCTGAATACAGCCTGAATACGGGCAACGTCGGCCGAATGCGGGATGCCGTCGTTGCGGATGCTCGATGGCCCTATAAAATGGGGACATTCGGTTTCGGCTATCAAGGACGGGCGAATGAGCAAGATTCGTTACATAGGCGTGCTCGCCGGCCTCTGCGCCGGGCTGACGGCCTTCGGCGCTTCGGCGGGCGAATGGCAAGTCGTCGAGGACTCGAGCAGAGTAAAGTTCACCTTCATCCAGCAGGGGTCCCGCTACGACGGCCGCTTCGAGGAGTTCGATGCGCAGATCGATTTCGATCCGAGCAACCCCGCGGCGGGCCGCATCGTCGGCGTCGTGCAGACGGAGTCCGTGAAGACGCGCGATTTCGACCGCGACGCCACGCTGCAGGATCCGGACTGGTTCGACACGGCCAACCATCCGGAGGCGCGCTTCGAGTCCGAGAGCATCGAGAAGACGGCCGACGGCTACGTCGCGAACGGCCAGCTGACGCTGAAGGGCAAGTCGAACCCCGCGACGCTCAGCTTCACGTGGGAGCCGAGCGAGTCCGGCGCGCACTTCCTCGGCAAGATGACCGTCAACCGCTTCGACTACAACGTCGGCGAAGGCTGGAACGACACGAGCTTCGTCGGCCAGGACGTCGAGGTCGAGGTCGACCTCGAGCTCACGCAGTAGCCCTGCATCGGCCGGGGCCGTTTTGCCCCGGCCTGCCGCCCGCCGATTACCGGATCACTCCGGCACCCGAATCCCCGGGGCCGGGAACGCGCGGCAGAACTCCGCGACCTCGGCGCGGATCGCGCGCAGCGCGTCGTCGTCCCCCGCATGCGCGATCGCTCGGTCGATCCATTCCGCGATCTGCGGCATCTCGCTCTCGGTCATGCCGCGTGACGTGACCGACGGCGTGCCGATCCGCACGCCGCTCGGATCGAACGGCTTGCGGGGATCGAACGGGATCGTGTTGTAGTTGCACTCGATCCCCGCCTTGTGGAGCGCCTGCGCGGCAGGCTTGCCGTTGATGCCGCGCGGCGTGACGTCGATCAGGATCAGGTGATTGTCCGTGCCGCCGGAAATCAGCCGGAAGCCCCGCTCGGCGAGCGCGCCGGCAAGGACCTTCGCGTTCGCCACGACCTGCCGCGCGTAGCGCCTGAAATCCTCCGTCGCCGCCTCCTTCAGCGCGACGGCGATCGCCGCCGTCGTGTGGTTGTGCGGCCCGCCCTGCAGCCCGGGGAACACGGCCCGATCGATCTCCTTCGCGTAGGTGCCGTCGGACAGCACCATCCCGCCGCGCGGCCCGCGCAGCGTCTTGTGCGTCGTCGTCGTCACGATAGGCGCGTGCGGGAACGGGCTCGGGTGGACACCCGCGGCGACGAGGCCCGCGATATGCGCGATGTCAGCGACGAGCACCGCGCCCACGGCCTTCGCCACCGTCGCGAAGCCCTCGAAATCCCACGTGCGCGGATACGCGGTGCCGCCGCAGAGGATGATCTTCGGCTTCGCGTCGCGCGCGAGCGACTCGACCCGATCGAGATCGACGACGTGCGTAGACGGGTCCACGTCGTACTGGACGGCGCGGTAGTGCATCCCGGAGAAGTTCACGTTCCAGCCGTGCGTCAGGTGGCCGCCGAACGGGAGGCCGAGCCCCATCACGGTCTCGCCCGGTTTCACGAGCGCGAGGTAGACGGCCTGATTGGCCGGCGACCCCGAGTACGGCTGCACGTTGGCATGGCGGGCCCCGAACAGCGCTTTCGCGCGCTCGATCGCGAGCGTCTCGATCCGATCGACGTAGTCCTGGCCCTCGTAATAGCGGCGGCCGGGATAGCCTTCGGAATACTTGTTCGTGAGCACGGATCCCGTCGCTTCCATCACGGCCTGCGACGCGTAATTCTCCGACGGGATCAGTCTGATGAGCTCGTTCTGACGGCGGGTCTCGGCGCGGATCAGATCGTAAACCTCGGGATCAACGGCTGCCAGGGCCGGCATGTCCGACATAGCTGTCCTCATTTGGTCGAAATTCTTCCGTGCGGTGCGGCGGCCGCCGGGCGAGACGGCGCCATTCTAACGAACTGCGGCGGCATTCGGGGGCCGACGGAACGACGCGCGCACGCCGATCGCGAGATTTCGACCGGGCAGCGGCGCAATGTCCTTCACGATCGACGTGTGCCTGCGGGCCTCCTCGTCGAGCAGATTCGCGCCCTGCACGTAGAGGTCCAGGCTCCGCTCCCGGCCGGAATGCAGCGTCCACGCGACGTCGAAGCCGACGAGCGTATACCCCCGCGTCGGCGTCTCGAACGGCGCGGTTCGCCGCTGATCGTCGTAGCGGACGGCCTCGATGCCGGCGATGAGCCGTGCGTCGTGATATTGCAGCCTGAGCCCCAGCCGGCGCGGCGGAATGCGCGGCAGCCGGCTGCCGTCCTCGAGCTTCGCGCGGACGGTATCCGCGAACAGCCGGACGTCGAGCTCGCCCGGCCCCGCCTCGGCGAGCCGGGCGAACAGCTCCGCCTCGAGCCCGGCGAGCTTCGCATCCCGCTGCACGTAGGCGTGGATCGGCAGGCCGCTCTCGTCGTCGCGGGCGCCGGTCGCGGCGAGATGGATGAAGCCGTCGTAGCGCGTACGAAACGCGGTCAGCGCCCACGTGACCCTGCCGTCCGTGCGGCGGATGCCGACGTCGAGATGATTTGACGTCTCGATGCCGAGGGAGGGGCTGCCGATCTCGAACGTCTGCGTGGCGAGATGCGGCCCGTTCGAATAGAGCTCCTCCGCGGCGGGTGCGCGCTCGGACCGCGCCGCGTTCACGCTGAGCGAAACGTCGTGGGCGAGGCGCCGGATGACCGCCGCGGACAGGCTCGCGGCCGATGCGGAGAACGCGCGCGGAGCCTCCGCCGCGTCGTGCCGCACGCGCTCGACGCGCGCCCCGAGCGAGACCTGCCATACGCCGACGTCTCGATACTCGAGCAGGAACGCGCCCGCCGTCCGCGTATCGACGGGAGGCATGAACGCCTCCGCCCCGGTCGCCGACATCTCGCGCTCGCCGAGCTGCGCGCCGAACGCGCCCTGCCACGCTCCCCACGGCGCGTGCAGGACCTCGACCCGGCCCTCGTAGGCGTCGTTCGTGACGCGCGTGCCGACCTCCCCGCCTTCGAGCTCGACGTGCGCGTAATCGTTGATGCCGAGCCTCAGCCCGATCTCGGGGAAGCGCCGGAGCCCGACCCGGTCCGCGCGAATGTCGATCCGCGTCTGCTCGAGCTCGATTCTCGCGCCGTCCGTGAGACCCGCAGGCGCGTCGGCCGCGCCGAGGCCGTGCCCGTCGACGCCGGGATGCGCGTCGAAGCCCTCGTCGTCGGCGTGCCCGCCGTGGCCGGGTATGCCGTAGCGGCTGTCCAGGCGGCTCACGGCGAGACCGACCGAAGCCTGCCGTCCGATCCACGCTCCGCCCGCGGCGGCGCCGGCCGTCACGAAATCGCTGTTCGGCACGATTCCGGCGCCGACGCCGTGCTCGCCGTGGTGACCGAGCGCCGCTTCGTGCGGCACCTCGTAGTCGTCGGCGCTCCTGCGCGAGCCGTCGAAGTGCCACGCGAACGCGTCCGCGCCGCCGTCGAGGCTTACGGCCGCGGAGCGTGCGCGCGACGCGGTATCGCCCCGCAGCTCGATGGACGCCTCGAGCCCGTCCTCCGGCGGCGCGGCCGGGATCCGGTTCGTGACCGTGTTGACGACGCCGCCGACCGCCCCGCTGCCGTAGAGCAGCGTCGTCGGCCCGCGAAAGATTTCGACCTGCTGAGCGGCGAGCGGATCGACGCCGACGGCGTGATCGACGCTGACGCTCGCGACGTCGAGCGCGTCGATACCGTCCTCCATGACCTTCACGCGCGCGCCCGCGAGGCCGCGGATGACGGGCCGCGAGACGCCCGGGCCGAAGTACGTCGAGCTGACGCCGAGCTCGCCCGCGAGCGTCTCTCCCAAGGTGTTGCCGAGCGAGCGGCGCAGCGTATCGCCCGCGAGCACGCTGATCGACTGCGCGATCTCGGTCGGCGAGCGATCGTGCGGAGTGCCGACGACCCGCACCTCCTCCAGAACGTGCTGCGCGTGAAGCCAGGGCGCGGCGAGCGTGCCGACGGCGTACGCCGCACAGCGCCTCAGCCGTGATCTGCTGGACATGGTTTCCTTTCCCTCGTTCCGAGAAACAGCTTTGCCCCGCCCGTGCGCTAAGCGCGGGCGGGACCGTCGAGCACGGAAGTCAGGAAACGAGAGGCGGCCCGCGCGCGGACGCGCGCGCGGGCCGCGGCGCCGGCACCGCCGAATCACACGTCGTCGCGACCGGCGGGTAGGCGCGCGGCGGCTCCGCGGAGACGGCTGCGGCGGACGCGCCGTGACCGAGGCTCGCGGCCGACACACAGATCTTGCAGGGGTCTCCCGCCGCGTGCGCATCGAAGTCGAGCGAATGCGCGACCGCCATCGCCTCGGCCGCGACGAGGACGAGCAGCAGCACCGCTGCTGCGAAGCGCTTCAAAGACCGATAGTCGTGCATGGCTGCCACGAGCGAATTGGCGAAAGACCATAGCCCAGGCCGCGCCTCACGTCGATGTTGCAATAGAGAGACACTTGCAACAAAAAAATTTCTCTGAATCTTCCATGTCATGTGGCACCTAGGTCGCGCTTCCGCTACATTGCGCGACGGCAGGCCGGCACCTGCCCGATCGGATCGGGCGCGCCGCGCAAGCCAGGAATCACGGACTCTCGGAGCAAGGACGATGAAGCTACGCACACTGATTGCCGCCGGCGCGATGCTGCCGCTCGGCGCCGTCGCTCAGGATCTCGACTACACGTACGTCGAAGCGGCGTACGTGGACGACGCAGGCCCGCTCGACATCGACGGCGACGGCCTCTCGCTGCACGGATCCGTGCTGATCACCGACAAGGTGTTCCTGCTCGGCGAGTACTGGTCGTACGACAACCGTAATTTCGACACGACCAGCTATTCGATCGGGGCTGGAATGCGCTGGGGCCTCAAGCCGGAGCTCGATCTGATCGCGGATCTCGGCTGGGTTCACGCCGAGATCGATCGTCCGGTGCTGCCCGACATCGACGACGACGGCTTTCAGGTCGGCGTCGGCCTACGCAGCCGCGTGCACGACTCCATCGAGGTCGACGCCGGCATCCGCCACGTCGACGTCTTCGACTCCGATACCTTCCTGACGGTAAGAGGACGCTACTATCTTACCCGGAACGTCGCGGCAGGCCTTGGCCTTCGCTTCAACGACGGCGATACCGGCTGGAACGTGAGCCTGCGGGCCGAGTTCGGCAAATGACCGCCGGCCGCGGGGCGCCGCCCGGCGCTCCGCGGCGCGAGCGCCGTCCCGCGGCCCTCGCCCTCGCCGCGATCCCACAACAGCAACCCGCGACGGCAAACCAGGCGAAACACCGCGCGACGGCAAGCCGACGCGAAACACCATGCACGACGAAACGCCCGTGCGGCGCAAAGGAGGGCGTTGCGCGATATGGGCGTCTTGGGGAGCGTGAGCGCCATGGATGGCGCGATCGCAGCCTACATGGACGTATTCACGGCGGTCCCCAAGACGCCCATATCGCGCAACGCCCGACCCGCACCGACGCCAACCGCAACGCCCAACCCGCGCCGATGCCACCCGACGCGTTCGCGCCGCCCGGAGCGCACACGGCGCTGATGCGCATCGCTCATAACCGATGCAGGCTAGAATCAATCGCGCGATGCCCGCCCGCCACCGCTTCTTCGCGGCCGCCTTCGCCGCCGCGCTCGCCGCGCCGATCCCGCTTGCGCTCGGCCTGCCGCCCGTGCCGGTGCCCGCCGAGAACCCGATCACCGAGCCGAAGCGCGTGCTCGGCAAGATCCTGTTCTGGGACGAGCAGCTGTCGAGCGACGACTCGATCGCGTGCGGCACCTGCCATCTGCCCGCGAGCGGCGGCGCCGATCCGCGCGTCGGCCGTCACCCCGGCATCGACCCGGGCACGATCGACGACGTGCTCGGCTCGCCCGGCATCGTCAGCCTCGATGCCCGCGGCCGCCCCGTCGAGCACCCCCTCTTCGGTTTCGAGCCGCAGGTGACCGCGCGCGCCGCGCCGTCGAGCTTCGGCGGTCTGTGGGCC
>Ga0079224_100004516_pt1 | contig 18038 bp, 20 predicted proteins | sample Stecom2015_FD_80414 | JGI IMG/M metagenome (GOLD analysis project Ga0079224, IMG submission 80414) | Agricultural soil microbial communities from Utah to study Nitrogen management - Steer compost 2015 | ecosystem: Environmental > Terrestrial > Soil > Agricultural land | place: USA: Utah...
CTCACATGGTGGAGGGGGTAGGATTCGAACCTACGAAGGCGTAAGCCAGCAGATTTACAGTCTGCCCCCGTTGGCCGCTTGGGTACCCCTCCGCGGACGTAAGCGGCGTATTTTCTGGTCTCGCACGGGGAGTGTCAACCGGCGATCGAGGCTCGTCCGCCTCGCGTTGCACGAGCAAACCCCGCACTCGCCGCGACGGTAAAGAATACCGCGCTGCACGCCGCGTCGCCAACCGTCTTTTGCGTGAAGTCGCCGGCCGATCGCGTGTCGCCGGCGGCGGCACCCTCGCGCGAAGGCGCTGACATAAGACGTCACGCGCGGATCGCGCCTCCCGAACGGTTGGCGCGATTCGAGCGAGCATGCGGCCAAACGCGCTGGCCGGACGCGGCGTCCCGCCGATGCGCGAGCGGTCGCGCGACCGCAAGGCTTGATTTCCGCTTCTCGCCGCGCATGCTTGATCGTGGCTGCCAGCCGATCCGAGCGTTGTTCTGGGGCGTTGGGATGGAACGTCGTCTACTGGCGAGAAGCAAAGTTTCGACCACGGTCTACCTGTCGGTGCCGGGTGGCCGCCTGCATCGGTGTCGGGCGAGAAACCTGTCCGCAATGGGGGTATTCCTCGAGATCAAGTCGCTCGGCCTCCCGGCCGGCACGGTGGTCAACCTCGTCTTCGCCGTCAACGTCGGCGGCGTCGTCCGGCTGCATCGTCGCCGGGCCGTCGTCGCGCACGTCAACGAGCACGGCGCCGGGCTCATGATGCAGGCGCGCACGCGGAGCCGGCCGAGCGCCTAGCCCGCTTCGCGCCCGGGCCGAAGCGCGGGGGCCCGCCTCAAGTTTCCGGCCCGAGCGGCCGACAACTCGGTGTCGGATTACTCGGAGGGGACCCTATGGTGTCGAGCGCCCATGCGACTGCGTTCGGATTCGTCGAGCGGCTGGCCCGTGATTTAAAGGACGACCGCCTCGAGCTGCCCGCGTTCCCGGACGCGGTGCTACGCATCCAGCACGCGTTGCAGTCCCCGGATACCGGCATCAACGACATCGTGACGATCGTACAGTCCGATGCCGCGTTGGCTGCCCGGATCCTGAAAACCGCGAATTCCGCGGCCGTGCGCCGCAGCGACAAGGAGATCACCGACCTGCGCACCGCGGTGACGAGGATGGGGCTCGGCCTGGTGCGCACGACCGCCATCGCGTTCGCGATGCGCCAGATGCGGCTCAAGGACACGTACTCGCCGGCCGGTCGGGCCGAGATCGAGAACATCTGGCACGACAGTATCCGGATTGCCGCCGTCTGCGCGGTGCTCGCGAAACGCTACACGCGCCTCAACGCGGACCAGGCCCTGCTGACCGGGCTGCTCCATGTCCTCGGCCGCCTCTACGTCGTGATGCGGGCGGAGGAGCACGCGAAGGAGAAACCCCTCGAGCGGATCGACGTTCGCGAGATCGCGGCCGACTGGCACGCCGCGATCTGCACGGCGATCGTCACGAGCTGGGGGCTCCCCGAGGCGCTGCAGCACGCGGTCGAGAAGCAGGACGAAGTCGATCTCGCGCTCGAAGGAGACGTCACGCTGACGGACGTGCTGATCGCGGCGAAAGCGCTCGTCGCCGCGGCCGATCCTGCGGAGCTCGCCGGCAAGTGCCCGGCGCTCGAACGGCTCTCGGGCGGCAGACGCGACGCGCTCGCGGCGCTCGACGTCCACCGTGACGAGATCGACGCGCTCAGGGCTTCGCTCGCGGAGTGACGCCGAGCCTTCAGGTATCCGCGCCGGCGCGGGGCCGGTGCAGCGTCACGACGAGCTCGGCCTCGCTCCGGCTCAATCCGAACGTGCTCATCAACGCATCGACCGACGCGCCGCCGCATGCCGCCCGCACGGCTTGCATATAGCGGCCTGCGTCCGGATCCCGTAGCAGCATCTGCTCCTGCTGCCGCGCGAGCAGCGCGATCTGCTCGGTCAGCTCGAGCTCCCGCCGCCGCACGTCGTCCGCGTCGGCGCTCGCCCGTCCGACCTCGCGGCGCAACGCGTCGAGCTCGGCGCCGTATGCGTCGAGCTTGCTCGCCAGCGCGTCGAGCTCGGCGCGGAGGCTCCGCTGCACCGACAGCACGAGCGCGAACGCGACGGCGATCGCGGTGCCGGAGATCAAGGCGATCAGCTCGAGGTGCTCCACTGCGTTCGCTTCGTTACCTCAGACGTACTCGTCGACGACGCCGCCTCCCCGGGGACGCTTCGGCGGCTTGCGGCGCGCACCGTCCCGCGGCGGCGCCGTCGGAGCCCGGCGGGCGGGTGCGTCGTCGGTCGCGGGGGGAGTATGCCTGACGTGCGGCACGCGCGACACCGGCGGCAGTTTCGCGTTGTCGCCGACGCGGCGCATCGGTCACTCCGGTGCGGCGCCGACGAGGGCCTCGGGCTCGACGAGGAACGCGATCTGCGAGCCCACCGTCCACGTGCCGCGGACCGCCAGACGCGCGGCACCGGGCGGATGCGTCGGACCCGGCTGCTCGAGCGCCCCGGGATCGACGGAGATGATGTCGTCGACCGCGTCGACGAGCGCGCCGATCCATTCTCCGCGCTGATCGAGCACGAGCACGCGCGCTTGCGGTCCGTGCGGCGTTCCCGCGAGGCCGAGCATCGCGCGGCTGTTCATCACCGTGACGACGTTGCCGCGCAGGTTGATCACGCCGACGATCTCGGGTCCTGCACCCGGCACCGGCACGACCGTCGGCGGGACGATCACCTCGCGGACGACCGAAAGCTCGATCGCATAGAGCTCGCCGCCGACGCGAAACGAGATACACCGACTGCCGATCCCCTGCGCGCGACGCTCGTCGACCGTCGCGTCGAGCTCGGCGCGGGCATCGAGCATCGCCTTGAGCAGCGGATGCGCTTGCGTTCCTGACATCACGCCTCCTGCACGGGAAATCGCATCGAGACCGCGGCTACGCGGCGCACGACCCGGGTGCTCATGTCTTCTCCGCGATCGCCGGCTCCTCGGTCCGGAGCGGCGTCGGCAGGCGCCAGGTTTCAGGCGGGTCCCGATCGAGCACTCGCTCGCGGTCGGCCATCACGACGATGACGACTCGCCGGTTCTCCTGCCGCCCGGACGGCGTGGCGTTGTCCGCGATCGGATGAAACTCTCCGAGGCCGACGGCGGCCATGCGCTCCGGTGCGACGCCCTGATCCTGGAAAATGCGGACGACGCGCGCGGCCCGCGCCGCCGAGAGCTCCCAATTCGACGGGAAAACCAGCGTATTGATCGGCCGCTCGTCCGTATGCCCCTCGACGTGCGTCCGGACCGGATTGCCGGCGAGGATCGCGCCGAGCCGCTCGAGCACCGGGCGCGCTTCAGGCGAGACGTCGGCGCGGCCCGACGGGAACAGCACGCTCGTGTTGATCTCGATCTCGATCCAGAAGCGGTCGCGCCGCAGCCGCACGAGGTCCTCTGAGACGAGATCGCCGAGGGCCTCGACGATCGCCGTGTCGATCTCCGCGATCAGCGCTGCCGCCGTGTCGAGCTCGTCGGCCGAGAAGCCCGCACGGTGCAAAGCCGTAAGCTCCGGAATGCGCTCGAGCAGGTCGAGCGGCAGCTGATCGATCTCGAGGGGCACGAGCGTGCGCGGCTGGCGCGTCTGCAGCTCGTTCTCGGCCTTCGACATCTCGCCGATCTGGATCGGCTCGAGCGACTTCGGCGCCGCACGGAACGCCGCGACGAGCGAATCCGAAAGCACGCGATACTTGCCCTCGTTCACGGACGAGATCGCGTACATCACGACGAAGAACGCGAGCAGCAGCGTGACGAGGTCGCCGTACGGGATCGCCCACGCTTCGTGGTGCGCGGATTCTTCCACGTGTCTGCGCCGCGCCATCGCCACTACCTCAGATAGCCGCGCAGCTTCGCCTCGATGCTGCGCGCATTGTCGCCGCGAGCGATGCCGAGGAGCCCATCGATGATCAGCTCGCGCTGCACGCTGTTGCGGCGAATGACGCTCTTCAGCTTGTTGCTGATCGGCAGGAAGAGCAGGTTCGCCGTCGCGATGCCGTAGATCGTCGCGACGAAGGCCGTCGCAATGCCGGCGCCGAGCTTCGAAGGCTCCGACAGGTTGTGCATGACCGCGATCAGGCCCATCACGGCGCCGATGATGCCGAGCGTCGGCGCATAGGTGCCGAGGCTTTCGAAGACCCTCGCCCCTTGTCGGTCGAACTCCTCGCGGCTCGAGAGCTCGACCTCGAGGACGTGCCGGATCGTCTCGGGCTCGGCGCCGTCGACGAGAAGCTGCATGCCCTTGCGCAGGAAGTCGTCCGTCTCCTGCTCGACGATCGGCTCGAGGGCGAGCAGCCCGTCGCGGCGCGCGATGTGGCTCCATTCGAGGACCTTCTTCAGCAGCCGCTCGCCGTCGCCGTCGGGCGGCATGAAGATCCAGCGCAGGATACGGAAGCCGTGCAGAAACGCCTGAAGCCGTACCTGCACGAGGACGGCCCCGAACGTGCCGACGATGACGATCAGGAACGCCGCCCCGTTCCACAGCGCGGCGATGCCGCTGCCTTTCAGCACGCTGCCGCCGATCACGGCCACGAGACCGAGCACGACGCCGATGACGCTGAGGATGTCCATGCTACCCTCCGCTCTCCACGGCGTGCCGCGCCGTTCGCTGCCCTACCCCCCGCCGCATCATGCCGCCGACCTCTGCGGAGCGCAGACGGCGACGCGCGTCCATGCCTCGAGCAGCGAGCCGGCATCGACGATGAGCGCGATCCTGCCGTCGCCGGTGATCGTCGCACCGGCGAAGCCCGGCAGGCTCTTGAGCCTCGAGCCGAGCGACTTAATCACGACGTCCTCCTGGCCGAGCAGCTTTTCGACGAGCAGCACGGCGCGCCGCCCCCCGGCGAACACGACGACGGCGTACTTCGTGCGCTTGCCGCCGCCGGGCGGCGGACCGACCCAGCGCTCGAGGTCGAGCAGCGGCAGCACGTCGCCGCGCAGCGAAAGCACTTCCCTGCCGTCGAGGACGCTCGCATCGCGAGCGTCGAAATCCGCGATCTCCTCGACGATCGACAGCGGCAGCGCGAGCACCTGATCGGAGACGACGACCATCAGCGCAGGAAGGATCGCGAGCGTCAACGGCAGCCTGATCTGGAACTCCGTGCCGGCACCCTTCTCCGAGCGGATCTCGACCGTGCCGTTCACGCGGCCGATCCCGCTCTTCACGACGTCGAGGCCGACGCCGCGGCCGGAGACGTCGGTGACCTCCGAGCGCGTCGAGAATCCGGGCGAGAACAGGAGCTGCAACACGTCGTCGTCGGAAAGCTGCAGCGCGGCGTGCGCGTCGATCAGCCCGCGCTCGACGGCCTTCTGCCGGATCACCGCAGGATCGAGCCCCGCGCCGTCGTCCCGCACGCCGATGAAGATGTGGTTGCCCTCCTGACGGGCCGAAAGCACGATCCGGCCCGCGCGCGGCTTGCCGATGTGCTCACGCGCGTCCGGCGCCTCGATACCGTGATCGACCGCGTTGCGCACGAGATGCACGAGCGGATCGGCGAGACACTCGACCATGCCCTTGTCGAGCTCGGTGCTCTCGCCGATCGTCTCGAGCTCGACCTCTTTGCCGAGCCGGCGCGCGAGGTCGCGCACGACGCGCGGGAAGCGGCCGAAGACCTTGCCGACCGGCTGCATCCGAAGCCGCATCACCGACGATTGCAGGTCCGACGTCACGAGGTCGAGACTCGACAGCGTGCGGTTCAGGTCCTCGTCGCGGACACGGTTACGCAGCGCCGCCAGGCGGTTCCTGACGAGCACGAGCTCGCCGACGAGGTTCATCACGTCGTCGATCCGTCCGGCCTCGATACGGAGCGTTGCCTCGGCAGGCTTCTGATAAGCCCGCCCGCCGACGCTCGTCGAGCCCGGTGCGCTCTGCGCCTCATGCAACGCTGCCGCGACGACCGTTTCCGATCCGTCCGTTTCATCGGCGCGAGTGTCCGCCGGCGATGCGAAAGGCACCGACGACGACGTCTCCGGGCCGTCCGATCCCTCCGCCAGCACCGCCTCCGGCGCGAGCGCACGGACCGTGTCCATGTCTCCGGCACGTATCGCATCGATCAGCGCATCGAGCTCGTCCTCGACGGGCTCGGGCTTCGCCGCGCGCGTCGCGCGCTCGGGCTCGCCGTCGCGGCGACGCTCGCGCTGACGGCGTCGCCGTCGCTTGCCGCGGCCGGTGCCCTCGCCGGTATCGGCGTCGGAACCGGACATATCGGCGTCCTGCGCCGTTGCGCTCTGCGCCGTGCTCGTCGCGCGCTCGAGCGCGGTCAGCAGCGCGTCGGGGGCCGGCACGGGCTCGTTGCCGCCTAGAAGCTCGGCCAGCATGCGCTTGACCTCGTCGACCGAACGCAGCACGAGGTCGATGTCGTCGGCGCCGAGCGGCCGCACGTCGGACCGGGCCAGATTCAGCAGATCCTCGGCCCGATGACAGACGTCGACGAGCGCTTTCAAGCCGAGGAATCCGGCTCCGCCCTTGATCGTATGGAACGCGCGAAACACGCCGTTCAGCACGTCTCGATCGCTCGGCGACGCTTCGAGCCCGAGCAGGTCCGCGTCCAGCGACTCGATGAGCTCGCCTGCCTCGGTCAGAAAGTCCTTGAGCAGCTCGTCGTCCATAACTCCTCTCGTGCCTCCGGGCGCGTTGGCCCGCTCGGCTCCGCGGCGTCCATCGCGGCTACACACCGAGCTCCGCAAGGAGCTCGTCGACGTCCTCTTGCCCGGCGACGACGTCCGGGCCGGACCGGGACAGCGGCGGGCCTTCGCCGACGTTCGAAGGGCAGCCATCCGCGCCGCCCCCGCTCCTGCCTGTCTGTCTCCTCGCGATCACGGCTTCGAGATCGGCGACGAGACCCGCCACGCGCCGAATGATCTGTCCGGTGATGTCCTGGAAGCTCTGCGCCATCATCACGTCGGAGAGCCGGTGACGGAGCTCGACCGCGCTCGCCGCGACGCCGTCGAGGAGCGCGGCGAGCGCCTTGCCTCGCGCGCTCCGCGGCACGCCGTGCTCGGCGCGGTAGCGCTCGACGGCCGTCAGGATCGCGTCCGCGAGCGGCATCGACGCCTCGACCGCGGACAGCGTCGAATGCGCCGCTTCCTCGGTCAACGCAATGACCTGGTTCAGTCGAACGTGCGTGTCGGGCAACTCCCGATGCGCGATACGTGCGAGCTCTTCCGCCGCGGCGACGTTGCACAGCGTCTCGCGCAGCTCCTGGGCGATCCGCGCGAGCTCCGCGTGCAAGCGCAGGCACTGGCGACGCGCGATCGCGTTCGCCGCGTCGTTCTCCGCCTGCTCGTCGCCGGCTTCGATCGCGCGGACCAGTCGGCGCGCCCACGAGAGCCTTTCGTCGCGGTCCATTGCGTTTCCTTTCGCGTCCCGCCGTTCACACGCTCGCGAAAATCTTCTCGATCTTCTGCTGCAGCGTGGCCGCGGTGAACGGCTTCACGATGTAGCCGTTGATCCCGGCCTGCGCGGCCTGAATGATCTGATCACGCTTCGCCTCCGCCGTGACCATCAGCACGGGAATGTGCTTCAGCTTCTCGTCGCTGCGCACGGCGTTCAGCAGCTCGATGCCCGGCATCCCGGGCATGTTCCAGTCGGTGATCAGGAAATCGACGCCGCCCGCCTTCAGTATCGGCAGAGCGGTCGAGCCGTCGTCGGCCTCGACCGTGTTCGTGAAACCGATCTCGCGAAGCAAATTGCGGATGATCCGCCGCATCGTCGAGAAGTCGTCCACGACCAGCACCTTCATGGACTTGTCGATGTTCATTTTCCCCGCCTCTCGTCACGCCAATCGCCAAGCCGAGCGCGAAGCCGCGCCAGGGCCTGACCGTGGATCTGGCATACCCGCGATTCGGTAACCCCGAGCACCTCGCCGATCTCCTTCAGGTTGAGCTCCTCGTCGTAGTAAAGCGAAAGCACCAGCTTCTCCCGCTCGGGCAACTCGTCGATCGCGTCCACGACCGCGGCCATGAAGCTTTCGTCGACGCAAGCCGCGGCCGGATCGACCGACTCGCCCGGCAACAGGTCCTCGTAATCCGTGTCCGTCTCGAACATCGCGTCGAGGCTGAGCACGCGGGCCTCGGTAACCTTGCGCAGCATCGCGTGATAGGTCTCGACGTCGACGCCAAGCTCGGTCGCCACGTCCTTCGCAGAAGCCTCGCGCCCGGTACGGCTCTCCACGGCACGCACGGCTTCGCTGACCTCGCGCGCGGTCCGATGGGCCGAGCGAGAGCCCCACTCCTGGCGCCGTACCTCGTCGAGGATCGCGCCTCGTATGCGAATGCCCGCGTAGGTCTCAAAGCTCGCACCGTGCCTCTTGTCGTACTGTCGTCCGGCCTCGAGAAGCCCGATCACACCCGCCTGGATCAGGTCCTCGACCTGCACGGACGCCGGCAGCCGCCCCAGCATGTGGTAGGCGATGCGCCGGACCAGATCCATGTAGCGCTCGATCAGGAGCTGGCCGTCGAGCGCCGCTTCCCTCGCGTACATGGCTCACGCGTCCGTCGGCGCGCCGAGCGCCCGGCCGCCCGCGACGCGGCGCTCGAGGAAGAACGCCGGCCGGCCCGAGACGTCCCCGGACGTGTCCCCGTTATCGGCGAGACGGGCCAATTCCTTGAATGCCAGGCCGGCCGGGCTGCCGGGATAACACTCGACGACCGCTTGATGGCGCCGCACGGCGCGCTTCACGGCCTCGTCCGCGGGCACCATCCCGAAATAGGCGAGACGCACATCGAGAAATCGGTCACACGCCCGGAGGAGCGTTCGGAACAGCGTCTCCCCGTGCGCGGGGTTACGCACGTTGTTGCACAGCACCGAGAACTCGCGCACGCCGCGCTCCCGCGACAGGACCTTGATCAGCGCGTAGGCGTCGGTCAGCGAGCTCGGCTCGTCGCACACGACGACGAGCACCTCGTCCGCCGCTTGACAGAATGTCGACACGCCGCGGCCGATACCGCTCGCCGTGTCGATGACCATCACGTCGATGTCGTAGGGCAGCGTCGCGAACGCGCTGACGAGCCCGCCGTACTGGCGCGCATCGAGGTCGGCGAGCGCGGCGACGCCCGAAGCGGCGGGCACGATCTTCAACCCCGCCGGCCCGTCGAGCAGGACGTCCTCGAGCTCGAGCGTGCCGTCGAGGACCTGCGCGAGATTCGCGGCCGGCGAGAGCCCGAGCAGCACGTCGACGTTCGCCAGGCCGAGATCCGCATCGAGCAGGAGCGTCGAGCGGCCCCGCTGCGCGAGCGAGACCGAAAGGTTGATGGCGACGTTCGTCTTACCGACGCCGCCCTTGCCGCTCGTGACGGCGATGACCTTGACCGGCTTCTGCGTCGCGAGCGCGCGAAGACCTGCGGCCTGGTCCCGCTCAGAGGCCTGCATGCATCACCTCCGCCGCCGGGACCCTCACGCCGAGCGCCGCGACGTCCGGCGAATCGTCGGGCCTCGCGAACCGCTCCTCGTCGAGCGCCCAGCGGAGCAGATGAATGATCCGCGCGAGCCGCAGGTCCTCGGGGACGCGCTGCCCGTGACTCAACCACGTCGCGGTCAGCTTTCGACGGATCAGCACGGACAGCGCGGGACCCAGGCCGTCTGCCTCGTCGAGCTTCGTCAGCACGACGCCCCCGACCGCGTCGCCGCCGAACGCGGTCACGGCTTCGTCCATGACGCTCTGCTGCATCGTCGCGGCGAGCACGACGAGCCTGCGAACGCGCCGGTCGACATCGAGGCTCGCCAACGCGTCGGTGAGCCTTCGATCGCGTGACGAGAGCCCTGCGGTATCGATCAGCACGAGCCTTCGGTCGGACAGCGCGGACAGCAGGCGCTTGAGCTCCGCGGCGCCGCCTGCCTGGCGCACGGGAACGCCGAGGATCGCGCCGTATGCATCGAGCTGACGCTGCGCGCCGATACGGAACGTATCGGTCGATATCAGCGCGAGCGACTCCCGGCCGTAACGCAGGCAGTGGCGCGCCGCGAGCTTCGCGATCGTCGTCGTCTTGCCGACGCCGGTCGGACCGACGAGCGCGAAGACGCCGCCGCTGTCGAGCGGATCCTCTTTCGGCACGTCGAGCCGCCGCGCGAGCCCGTACATGACCTCGCGCCACGCGCGCGCATGAGCCGGATCGTCGACCTCCGCAACGAGCGTCTCGGCGAGGTCGGGATCGAGGCCGAGTCGTGCGACGCGGCTTGCGAGGAGCGCTCGCTCCGGCTCGAGCATCCGCCGGTCGGCCCATCTGATCTGCGCGAGCTGGCGGCACAACATGCTGCGCATCGCGGTGAGCTCGTTGCGAAGCGCAACGATCGACGGATCCTCGCCGCAGGGTGTTGTCCGATCGTCGCCGGCGCGCACGACGGCGACGTCGTCGGCGCGGCACGCGTGCTTCACACCCTCGCGGGCGCTCGCCGCGACGGTCTCGTCCGCGGCCGCACCGTGCGTTTCACGCGTCGGGCTCTTGCGGCTCGTGCGGTGAGGAGCTTCGGGGTGCGCCGGGGGTAGGCCCGCGATCCGGCCGCCGCTCCGCGTCGAGCTCCCGCTCGCAGTCGTCGACGTCGCCGACGGCCGATCGACGATTGCAGCACGTGACGTCCGCCCCCGCCAATGGGCCGTGTCCGCGGGCGCCGCGGGCGTATCGCTCGCCGCCGCGGTGGCCACTGTGCTCGCGGCCGCGTCGACCGTCCTGCTCGCTGCATCGGCCGTCGTGCCTGCCGTCGCGTCGGCCGTCCTGCCCGTCGCATCGACCGTCCTGGCCGCCGTCGCATCGACCGCCGCGTCCTGCCGCGGACGCGAGCCCGGCTGAATCATCTGCGCGATCAGCTCCTCGTCGTAGTCGACCGCGGAGATGATCTCCATGCCGCCGTCCACCGCGCGGCTCGACAGAATGACCGCATCCGCGCCGTGCTCGGCGCGCACGAGCTGAATCGCGCGCCTCATGTCCGGCGCAAAGAAGCGTCTGATCTTCATGCTCTATCCCTCTCGCATGAGCGTTGTGCCGTTCGGTTCCGGCGCCTCTCGGGTCGTCCGTGGCGCCGGAAGGCCGCCGGGCGCCGCGTCGTCGCGGCCGATCGTCGCGACGATGCGCACCGCGCGGTTATCCGGAATCTCGGTGTAGGCAAGGACGTGCAGCGCATCGATGCTCGGCCTGAGCCAGCGCGCGAGCCAAGGCCTGAGCTCCGGCGCGACGACGAGGATCGCCGGATCGCCGTTCGCCTCGAGCCTTGCGACCGCCTCGCGCACCGACTGCCCGAGCCGCTCGGCAAGCCCCGGCTCGAGCGTCTGGCCGTGCGCCGCGAGCGACTTCACGAGCAGCTGCTCGAGCGCCGGATCGAGCGCGAGCAGCGGAATCTCCGCGCGCGTGCCGGCGGCGCTCTGCACGATCGCCCGACCGAGCGCGACCCGGACAGCGGCCGTGAGCGCGTCCGGATCCTGCGTGCGTGCCGCGTGGTGCACGAGCGTCTCGGCGATCGTGCGCATGTCGCGCACGGCGACCTCTTCCTGAAGGAGGTTCTGCAGCACCTTGAGCACGACGTTGAGCTCGAGGCTCTTCGGCACGAGGCTTTCGACGAGCTTCGGGTGCGAGCGGCCGAGCAGGTCGAGCAGATGCTGCGCCTCGTCGTGGCCGAGGAGCTCGTGCGCATGGGCCTTCAGCACCCGCGACAGATGCGTCGCGATCACGGTCGACGCGTCGACGACCGTGTAGCCGAGCGCCTGCGCCTCGTCGCGCTTCGACGGGTCGATCCAGACGGCCTCCATGCCGAACGCCGGCTCGCGGGTCGGCTGTCCCTGCACCGTGCCGTAGACGCGCCCCGGATTGATCGCGAGCTCGAGGTCGGGCTGCACCTCCCCCTCACCGACGGGCACGCCGTGCAGGCTGAACCGATACACCGTCGGCGCGAGCTCGAGATTGTCGCGGATGTGCACCGGATGGATCAGGAAACCGAGCTCCTGCGAGAGCTTCCGTCGCACGCCCTTGATCCGCCCGAGCAGCGTCGCGCCCTGCTTCTGGTCGACGAGCGGGATCAGCTTGTAGCCGAGCTCGAGGCCGATCAGGTCGACCGGCGGGACGTCGTCCCAGGAAAGCTCGCGCTCGGCGCCCGACGACGCGCTCGACGCCTGCTCCGCAGCCGGCGCATCGAGCCCGGCATCCGCTGTCCGTGAATGCCGTTTCAGCACGTACGCGAGCCCGCCGAATGATCCGGCAAGCACGATGAACACGAGCGCCGGCATGCCGGGCACGAGGCCGAGCGCGCCGACGATGGCGGCGACCGTCGCGAGCGCGCGCGGGCTGCCGAGCACCTGGCGGCGCACCTGCTCGCCCATGTCCTCGCGCGACGACACGCGCGTGACGATGACCGCGGTCGCGGTCGACAGGATCAACGCCGGAATTTGCGCCACGAGGCCGTCGCCGATGGTCAGGAGCGCATAGTTGCCGGCGGCATCGGCGAGCGTCATGCCGTGCGTCATCGTGCCGATCACGATGCCGCCGACGAGGTTGATCAGCAGGATCAGGATGCCCGCGACGGCATCGCCGCGGACGAACTTGCTCGCGCCGTCCATCGAGCCGTAGAAGTCCGCTTCGCGGGCGACTTCCTCGCGCCGGCGCTTCGCCTCGTCCGGCGTGATGATCCCCGCGTTCAGGTCGGCGTCGATCGCCATCTGCTTGCCGGGGATCGAGTCGAGCGTGAAGCGGGCGCTGACCTCCGAGACACGTCCCGCGCCCTTCGTGACGACGACGAAGTTGATGATCACGAGGATCGTGAACACGACGAGGCCAACCGCATAGTTGCCGCCGATGACGAACTCGCCGAACGATTCGATGACGCGCCCCGCGGCGTCGGTGCCCTGGTGACCGTTCAGGAGCACCACGCGCGTCGACGCGACGTTCAGCGCGAGCCGGAGCAGCGTCGTCACGAGCAGCACCGTCGGGAACACGCTGAAGTCGAGCGGCCGGCTCGTGTAGACGACCATCAGCATCACGATCAGCGAGAGCGCGATGTTGAAAGTGAAGAGCAGATCGAGCGTCCACGCCGGCAGCGGGATCACGACCATCGCGAGCAACGCGAGGAGCAGCGCCGGCGTGCCGAGACCGACGAGCTGCAAGCGGCCGATCGATTGCGTCGCGACGCTCATCGCGAGGCTCCTCGAGGCTCGGTTCTAACGCCTTCGGGGATCGGCAGGTCGGCCGGGAACTGCGGTGCGGCCCGACCGTGCGCGCGCGCCGCCTTGAGCTCGAACACGTATGCGAGCACGCGAGCGACCGCGAGATAGAGCGCGACCGGAATCTCCGCGCCGAGCTCGGTGTTGAAGTAGATCGCGCGCGTCAGGAGCGGCGCCTCGCAGACCGGCACGCGATGGGAATCCGCGATCTCGCGAATGCGCGCGGCGACGAGATCGCGGCCCTTCGCGATGACCCGCGGCGCACGCTCCGGCCGAGCGGTGTAGCGGAGCGCCACCGCATAGTGAGTCGGGTTCGTCAGCACGACGTCCGCGAGCGGCACCTCCTGCATCATCCGGCGCTGCGCCGCCTGCTGCTGCAGCCGGCGGATCTTGGCGCGCACCTCGGGGTTGCCCTCGGTCTCCTTGAGCTCGTCCTTGACCTCCTGCCGCGTCATCTTGAGCCGGCGCAGGTAATTCCAGATCTGGAACGGCACGTCGACGGCCGCAATGACAACGAGCCCCGCGGCGAGCACGACGAACGCGAGCTTCACGTGACCCGCGGCCGCAGCGAGCCCGTCGAGCGGCGACATCAGACCGAGGCGCAACAGCTCGTCCGCGAGCGCGGCCAGGAGCACGACCGAAAGCCCGGCGAGCACGGCGAACTTGAGGAGCGTCTTGCCGAGCTCGACGAGCGCCTGGATCGAGAAGATGCGCTTCAAGCCCTGAATCGGGTTCAGCCGATCGAGCTTCGGCGTGAGCGCCTCAAAGCTTACGACGAGCCCGCCGAGCAGCGCGGGCCCCGCGAACGCCGCAACGAGGAGCAGGACGAAGAGCGGCGCGAACGTCACGAACGCCTCCAGCGCCGGCGTACCGAGCGCGGCGAGGGCGTCGTCGATACCGAACCGCTGATACGTCGGCACGGCAAGACCCGCGATCAGCATCGACTCGAGCCGCGAGAACATCCACGGCCCGAGCACGGCCATCGTGCCCGCGCCCGCGAGCATCACGGTCATCGTGTTGAGCTCCCGCGAGCGCGGCACCTGCCCCTTGCGCCGCGCTTGCTCCCGGCGCCTGGGGGTTGCGGATTCGGTGCGCTCTTGCGCGTTGTCGTGCTCGCTCATCACGCCGCTCCGAGCACGTTACGCATCGCCACGAAGACGCTCTCGAGCACCGCCTCGAGCTGCGACGCGAGTCCCGGCAACGTCAGCGCGAGCACGACGAGGCCGAGCGTCAACGTGAGCGGGAAGCCGACGGCGAAGACGTTCAGCTGCGGCGCACTCCGCGCGATCATGCCCATAGACACGCTCGCGACGAGCAGCGACGCCGCCGCGGGCAGCGCGACGAGCACCGCCGCTTCGAACATCTCGCTGCCCCAGGCCGCGACCTCCCAGAAACCGGCCGCGCCGAACGGCTCCGTCTCAGGCGGCATCAGCACGAAGCTCTCGACGAGCAGCGTGACGAGCGCGAGATGGCCGTCGAACGCGAGGAAGACGAGCGTCGAGAAGATCACGAAATACTGGCCGACGAGCGGAACGCTCGCGCCCCGCTCGGGATCGACGACGCTCGCGAAGGCAAGCCCCATCGACAACGCAACGATCTCGCCGCCCATCGCCATCGCGCCGAAGACCATCTGCAGCAAGAAGCCCAGCACGGCGCCGATCAACGCCTCGCGCACGGCGACGAGCGCGCCAGCGAGCGACAGCGGATCGACCGGCACGGGCGGCGGTAGCACGGGCGCGACGACGAGCGCGAGCACGAGCGCGAGCGCGACGCGAACGCGAACCGGCACCGTCCGCGCGCCGAAGAGCGGCGCGGCGAGGAGCAGCGCGCCGATACGCACGAACGGCCACATGACCGCCGTGATCCACCGCATGAGCTCTGCGTGCTCGATCGTGAGGAGCGCCATCGTCAGCCGAGCATCAGCGGGATATCGAGAAACAGCTCGCGGATCCAGTCGACGGCGAGCGTCAGCATCCACGAGCCCGCGAGCGCGAGAACCGCGGCGACGCCGAGCAGCTTCGGGATGAACGACAGCGTCATCTCCTGGATCTGCGTCGCCGCCTGCACCATGCCGATCAGCACGCCGATTGCGAGCGCCGAGAGCAGCACCGGCGCCGCAAGCAGCACCGCGATCCACATCGCCTGCGTGCCGATCTCGAGCACCATTTCCGGAGTCATGCGCGCCTCCCGTCAGACATAGAAGCTGCCGGCCAACGTCGTCATCACGAGCGACCAGCCGTCGACGAGGACGAACAGCATGATCTTGAACGGCAGCGAGATGATCAGCGGCGAGAGCATGACCATGCCCATCGACATCAGCACGCTCGCGACGACGAGATCGATCACGAGGAACGGGATCAGCAGCATGAAGCCGATCTGGAACGCGGTCTTGAGCTCGCTCGTGACGAACGCCGGCAGGAGCAGCGAGAACGGCACGGCTTCGCCGCTGCCGTCGAGCGGCTCGCGGCCGGCGAGCGACGCGAAGAGCGCGAGATCGGCTTCGCGCGTATGCGCGAGCATGAACTCGCGGAGCGGTTCCGCAGCGGCCCCGAGCGCCGCGGGCGCATCGATCCTCGATTCAAGATAAGGCTCCACCGCGTCCGCATAGATCCGCTCGCCGACCGGCGCCATCACGAAGCAGCTCAAAAAGAGCGCGATCCCGACGAGGAGCTGATTCGACGGCGTCTGCTGCGTGCCCAAGCCCTGGCGCAGGATCGCGAGAACGATCAGGATCCGCGTGAACGACGTCATCGTGATCAGGAGCGCCGGCAAGAGGCTCAGCGCCGTCATGAACACGAGCACCTGCAGGCTCACGGACCAGGTTTCGGCCCCGTCCCCCGCGGCCTGCACCGTCAGAATTTCGACGCCCTGGGACTGGGCGAGCGCGCTCGAGACCGGAACGAGGAGACCGGTCGCAGCCGCGGCGATGCTGAGGCGCCCTCCCCTCATCGTGCCCTCCCGGCGAGCATGCGCTCGAGCCAAGACGACGGCGCGTCGGTTCCGGTCCGGCGCATCCCGACGTCGAGCGGCTCGTCGAGCACATGGAGCGTGTTGACCCGTCCCGGCGCGACACCGACGACGATCTGCCGATCACCGGCCTGCATCAGCACGATCCGCTCCCGCGCACCGACCGGGAGCGATGCGAGCACCTTGAACCGGTCGTGACCGCTCGTGACGACGTTCATCCGCGAGAGCACGCGCGAGAAGATCAGCACGGCGGCGATAACGCCGAGGAGGCCGGCGACGAGCTTCGCGAGCGACGCGGCGGCGGACGTGGCCTCGGCGCCGAGCGCGGCGGCCGACCACGCGGTGAGCGCGACGCCCGCGATCCCCGCCGCTACGGCCCGGCCGATGCCCTTTCCGACGCGTGTGCGCATCGTCGACGAGCTCACTTCAGCTTCTGCACGCGCTCTGCCGGGCTCACGACGTCCGTGAACCGGATACCGTAGCGCTCGTTGATGACGACGACCTCGCCGTGCGCGATCAAGGTGCCGTTCACGAGCACGTCCAACGGCTCGCCGGCGAGCCGCTCGAGCTCGACGACGGAGCCCTGATTCAGCTGCAGGAGGTTCCGAATCGGCAGCTTCGTCCTGCCGATCTCCATCGAGATCGTGACCGGTATATCGAGGATCACGTCCAGGTTGCGGCTATGACCTGGGCTCGACGCGTCCGCGCCCGCGGACTCGAACGTCGGCAGCTCCATCGCCGCTGCCTGCGCTTGCGCGCTCTCTTTGAGTTTCTGCTCGCTCATCGGATCAATTCCCCATGCGCGCGGCACCTCTGTCCGCGGCCGAACTCGTGGAAACCTGCGGCGCAGGCCGCGCCGTCGCGGCGGAGCCGTTCGCCCGCTGCGCGGGTTGGCGGGCCTCCGCGGCATTCGCCTTCGCCGGCGTGCCGCCTTTCCCCGCCGCCTTCTCGCCGTCCGCCGATTGCGCGGCCGTCGCGTCGTTGCCCGACGCGGCCGCGAGCTCCGCGACCGCGTCGAGCTCGGGCCATGCCTCGCGTTTCACCGGCTCGAGGATCTGCACGGCGTTGATCCCGTTCGAGACGCCGACGCGGCAGCGGAAGAGCGGTACGCCCTCGGCGCACAGCGTGACGAACGGAGGCAGCTCGATCGGGATGACGTCGCCTGCTTCGATGCGGAGAAGGTCGGAGAGCCTCATCGTCGTCTCGACGAGCGTCGCGTGCACCTCGACCTTCGCGAAGCCCATCTCCTCGCGAATCGACGCGGTCCAACGCTCGTCGCGTCCGGTCCGATCGCTCTGCAGGCCCGCGTCGAGCAGCTCTCGGATCGGCTCGATCATCGAGTACGGCAGCGTCACGTGGATCTCGCCGCCCGAGCCGTCGAGGTCGAGCTTGAACGCCGAGACGACGACGATTTCCGTCGGGCTCACGATGTTCGCGAACTGCGGATTGATGTCCGAGCTCAGGTACTCGAACTCGACCTGCATCACCGGCGACCAGGCTTCCTTGAGGTCGGCGAATATCCGCTCGAGCGTCAACTGAATGACGCGGTTCTCCATCAGCGTGAAATCGCGTCCCTCGACCCGCGGGTGGAACCGGCCGCCCCCGCCGAAGTAGTTGTCGACGATCGAGAACACGAGCCGCGCGTCGATCACGAACAATGCGGTGCCGCGAAGCGGCCGCATGTGAACCATGTTGAGGCTCGTCGGCACGTGCAGCGTGTGCACGTATTCCGAGAACTTGCAGAGCTTCACGCCCTGGAACGACACCTCGACGGCCCGACGGATCAGCCCGAACAGGCTCGCGCGCAGATGGCGGGAGAAACGGTTGCCGATCATCTCGAGCGTCGGCATGCGGCCGCGCACGATGCGCTCGTGCGCGGTCAGATCGACGACTCGC
>Ga0079224_100004517_pt1 | contig 18036 bp, 18 predicted proteins | sample Stecom2015_FD_80414 | JGI IMG/M metagenome (GOLD analysis project Ga0079224, IMG submission 80414) | Agricultural soil microbial communities from Utah to study Nitrogen management - Steer compost 2015 | ecosystem: Environmental > Terrestrial > Soil > Agricultural land | place: USA: Utah...
CCTCGCCGCTGATGGTCGCCTCGCCGCTGATGGTCGCCTCGCCCTTGATGGTCTCAGCCCACGTTCCCGGTTCGCACGGTTCAGCGTCCGCCCGCCGCGTCCTCGCCGGTCCCGCTCGGCTGTTTCGGCCCCGGCCTGCGCAGCCGCAGCCGGGCGCTGGAGCCGCGGATGGCCGGTCGCATGGCCGGGATGCGGCGCTGCGCCCGCCGCTGCGCGCGGCGCTCGGCGGGCTTGTCCTGCCAGGTCTCCGGGCGCGCGGCCACCCAGCGCTGCGAATGCCAGGCGAACGGGATGTGCACCAGGTAGGCCACCACCAGCACCATGAGCAGGATCAGCGGGTAGGTGACCAGCAGCGCGGCGGCCAGCGCCACCAGCACCAGCAGCCCGGCGGCGGCCTGCGGGGCCACCGAGACCGACTTCATCGCCAGCGTGGGGATGGTGCTCACCGCCAGCGCCGCCGCCAGCACCGTCCAGGCCGCGACCTCGTAGAAGCCCACCCACCAGCCGTCGCCGAACTGCTCGAACAGCGCGATGGGCACCAACGCGATCAGTGCCGCCGCGGGCGCGGGCACGCCGACGAAGTACTCGCGCGCCCAGTCGGGGCGGTTGTCGTCGTCGAGCAGGGTGTTGAACCTGGCCAGGCGCAGCACGATGCTCACCGCGAACAGCAGCGCCACGATCCAGCCGATGCTGTTGTCGTCCAGCAGGGCCACGTACAGCACCAGCGCGGGCGCGACGCCGAAGGAGATGGCGTCGGACAGCGAGTCCAGTTCGGCGCCGATCTTGGTGGTGGCGTCGAGCATCCTGGCCAGCCGCCCGTCGAGCATGTCGAACACGGCCGCGGCGCCGACCATGGCGAGGGCGACCGCGAGTTCGCCGTCGAGGGCGAACTTCACCGCGGACAGCCCCGAGCACAGTGCCAGGATCGTCACCACGCTCGGCAGCAGCCGGATGCTGCGACGGCGACGTCTCGGCGACGGCGTAGCCGCCTCCATCACCGCAACTCCCTTACCTCAGCTGGGCGAGAACGGTCTCGCCGCCGATGGTGCGCTGGCCCGGCTGCACCAGCAGCTCGGTGCCTACCGGGAAGTAGGTGTCCACCCGGGACCCGAAGCGGATCAGCCCGTAGGTGTCGCCGATGGTCAGCACGTCGCCGACCCTGGCGTCGCAGACGATGCGCCGGGCCAGCAGGCCCGCGATCTGCACCACCACCACGGTCCGGCCGTCGGCGGTCTCGAGCACCATGCTGTTGCGCTCGTTGACCGAGCTGGCCTCGGGCAGGTCGGCGGACTTGAACTGTCCGCTCTGGTGCCGCACCTCGCGCACCACGCCGGAGACCGGGGTGCGCTGCACGTGCACGTCCAGCACGGAGAGGAAGATGCTGACCCGGGGCAGCGGCTGGTCGCCGAGGCCGAGTTCGGCGGGCGGCGCCGCGGTGTCGACCAGGGCGATCTCACCGTCGGCGGGGGCCACGACCACACCGGCCCGGTTCGGCGGCACCCGGTGCGGGTGGCGGAAGAATCCCGCGCACGCGGCGGCGGTGACCAGGCCTGCCCGGCGCAGCCACTTGCGCTTTCCGGCGGCCACCGCGACCGCGAGCGGGGCCGCAACGAACGGCAGTCCGGCCGGGTGCAGCGGCGGGATCGTTGACTTCACCAGATCGACGACATGGCCGACCCCGGTGGTCTCGGGTGTGCCGGGCGGGGTGGGACGGCGTGCCACAGACTCCTCTTTCGTGCTCGGTGCGCTCGATTGTCAAGCCACCACACCCTACGCCGTAGCCGCTCGCAAGTGCGCCGTGCTGGTGCCGCGCCGATGCGGGGCCGGGCCGCCCGCCCGGCCGGGGTCGTCGGGCCGACGGCCGAGTTCGCGATCCGGCTACGCGCCCGCAACCCGAGGACTAATATGAGGGTGCCTCACGTCTGAGGGAGCTCGCAGCCCGATCGCACGTACCAGATCTCAGGCACCCGGATCCGCAGGTAACCAGGAGACGCACATGTCCGTACGCATCGCCCAGACGACCGGCGTCGAAAACACCGCGATTCTCGGGCTCGGCGTCTATCGCCCGGCCAGGGTCGTCACCAACGACGAGATCGCCGGCCCCATCAACTCGAGCGACGAATGGATCAGGACCCGATCGGGCATCAGGACCAGGCGTTTCGCGGACGAGACCGAGACACTGCACGCCATGAGCGTGGCCGCCGCGCGCGACGCGATGGCCGCGGCCGAGGTCTCCGCCGACGAGATCGACTGCGTCGTCGTCGCCACCTCCACCCACCTGCTGCTCACCCCCGCCGCCGCCCCGCGCATCGCCACCGACCTCGGCATGAACGGCGCGGCCGCCTTCGACATCTCCGCCGGGTGCGCGGGCTTCTGTCACGCGCTGGCCATGGCCTCGGACCTGGTTCGCGCGGGCACCTCGAAGAAGGTGCTGGTCATCGGCGCCGAGAAGCTCACCGACACGGTCGACATGACCGACCGCTCGACGGCCTTCCTGTTCGCCGACGGCGCGGGCGCGGTGGTGGTCGGCCCATCCGACGAGCCGGGCATCGGCCCGACGGTGTGGGGTTCGGACGGCACCCAGCACCACGCCATCCGCCAGACCAAGGACTGGATGCAGTTCTTCGCCGAGATCGAGGACAAGGGTCTCGACGCGGTCCGCCCGTACCTGGCGATGGAGGGCACGGCGGTGTTCCGCTGGGCGGCGCACTCGCTGGAGAAGGTCTGCCGCGACGCCATCGACCGGGCCGGGCTGACCACCGACGATCTGCAGGCGATGATCCCGCATCAGGCCAACGGCCGGATCATCGAGATCATGGCGCGGGTGCTGAAACTGCCCGACGACTGCGCGCTGGCCGACGACATCGAGGAGACCGGCAACACCTCGGCGGCCTCGATCCCGCTGGCGATGGAGGCGCTGCTGCGCAAGGGCGAGTCCCGGCCGGGCGATGTCGCGCTGCTGATCGCCTTCGGCGCCGGGCTCTCCTACGCCGCGCAGGTGGTCACGCTGCCGAAGTGGAAATAGCCCCGGCGGTGGAAACAGCCCCGGCGGTGGGGATGGTCCCGGCGGTGAGGACAGTCCCGGCGCTGCAAGGATTCCCGGCCCGAGCCGATCGGGCCCGGGTCAGTTCGCGGTCTCGGCGGCGGCCTTGATCCTGGCGAGCGTCTCGGTCATGCCGGCGAGCAGTTCTTGCTCGAAGGCCTTCTCCCCGCCGAACAGCAGGTCGATGGCCTTGCGCACCGGCCAGCGCACACCGTTCGAGGCATCGCGCACCTGCGTGAGCCGGGTGCCGTTCGCGGTGGGCTCGAGCCGGAAGCGCCAGGTGACGCCGTTCTCGTTCATTCGGAAGGCCAGTTCGCGCTCGGGCTCGTAGGCGACGATGCGCGAGGTGCTCGGGTAGACCTTCCAGCCCACCTTGTTCCAGTTGACCGTCCAGGTGCCCGCTTTCGGCGCGCCGAGCGGTTTCATCGCCCTGGTGGTCGGGCTGAAGTCCGGCATCCTGGCCGGGTCGCCGACGATCTGCCAGACCGTCGAGGGCGGGGCGACGATGTCGACTGTCGCTTCGAGGTTTTCGGCCACTGGTACCTCCGGTTCCTGACCGATCGCACACGGGGAAGGCCTCGGGACGAGGCCTCGATGATCGATCCCGGCCCATCGTAGACCGCGTGTCGCGCGCCACACCCCGACGACGGTTGGGTCACGAAACGGTACGACACGGCGGAGTTGCCGCCGGGCGGGGAATCCCGGCATCGATCGGGCAACGACACCCGACGAGTAGCCGAAAGCAATCCGAGTGAGGTGATCAGGCCGTGAATCTGTTCTCCCTGCTCCACCGTCGCCACCACCACGCAGTCCCGCCGCTGTCGTTGATCGTCCCCGACGACCGTCGCCTCGCCGACTCCGCCGCGCCGTCTCCTGCCCCGTCCATCCGGCCTTCCCCGGTGTCCGAGCGCGCGCCCGCGCTCACCGACGAGGAACGCCTCGAACGCCTGCCCACCCCCACCGAACTCGAACTGGTGCTCGAGCACCCGGACGACCCCGCACCCGGCCACGACGGGCCACGCGGCCACGATGCCGCGGCCCCCTGAGTCCGGTCGCCCCGTCACCGCTCCTCCCGCAAACCCCCGGCATCGCGCGCCGTTTCTCGCGAACCCCTGGCGCACCGGCCGGTACCCGCCGGTAGGCTCTGCGATCGCGCCGGAGGCTCCGGCGCCTGATGGCACCCCCGGGAAGAGCGAGCATGAAGCGAATTTCCGTCGTCCTGTCCACCGCGGCCGCGCTGACCCTGGCCCTTTCCGGCTGCGGCGGTTCGGATTCCGGCGCGGCCGACTCGGCGGACGAGACCACCCAGACCACCTGCGCCGAGTTCAAGGAACTCGACACCGAGGCGGAGAAGGCCGTGGTCGAGGCGATCCTCGCCGAACACCCGGAAAGCCAGTACGCGGGCAGCCCGAACGTGGCGCTCGGCACCGCGAAGCTGGTGTGCCTGGCGGCGGCGAACGCCGACAAGACCGTCGCCGAGGCGGCGGGACTGCTCACCCCCGCCGCCGAGTAGGCCGCCCGCACCCGTGTGAGCGGCCCCGATGTCCCGGTCACGCGCGGGGCAGCGGGCCACCCGGCGCAACGGGCAGAATGGCACGGTGGCTGAACTGGCGCTGACCGCTCGCTTGAATCCGTCCGCCGCCGACGCCCGACGCGGGGTGGTGCGACTGCACCCGGAAGCGCTGGCCGCGCTCGGCCTGCGCGAGTGGGACGGGATCGCGCTGTCGGGGGCGCGGCGCACCGCCGCCGTGGTCGCGCTGGCCCCCTCCGGCACCCCCGCCGGGGTCGCGTTGCTCGACGACGTCACCCTGTCCAACGCGGGCATCAAGGAGAGCCAGACCGTCGTGGTGTCCTCCGCCGTCGTGCACGGCGCCCGCCAGGTGGTGCTGAGCGGATCGGTGCACGCCACCCGCAGCATCCCAGCGGCCACCCTGCGCCAGGCTCTGCTCGGCAAGGTGGTGACCGTGGGCGACACGGTCTCGCTGCTGCCGCGCGATCTCGGCCCCGACATGCCGACCGCGACCGCGGGCCAGGCTCTCTCGCGCACCTTCGGCATCGCCTGGACCACCGAACTGCTCACCGTCACCGCCACCGATCCCGCGCCGGGCCCGGTCAGCGTGCAGCCGAACACCGCGGTGTCCTGGGCGGCGGGCGCGGTGGCCGCCCGCGAGGCCGCCGACCGGGCCGACGCGGGCGATCCGATTCCCGCGGGCCTGGCCTCGCACGGGGCCACCGAGGCGGCCAGGCTCGGCCCCGGCACCTTCGGCACCACCGCCCAGCCCGCGGGGGCCGCCGCCTCGCTCGGCCGCTGGGACGCCGCCGAACCGCCGCTCCCGGTGGAGGACCTGATCGGCGTGCACACCCAGGCCGCCAAGCTGGCCGAGTGGATGAGCCTGGCCCTCGACGAACCGGAGCTGCTGCGCTCCCTCGGCGCCAACGCCAGGCTCGGCGTGCTGATCACCGGCCCCGCCGGCGTCGGCAAGGTGACTCTGGCGCGCGCGGTGACCGCCCCGCGCAGGCTGGTCGAACTCGACGGGCCGACCGTGGGCGCGGCCGAGGCGGGCACCCGCCTGCGCGAGGTGGCCGCCGCGGTGGCCGAGGTGGCCTCGGGACAGGGCGGCGTGCTGCTGGTCAGCGACATCGACGCCCTGCTGCCCGCCGAGCCGGAACCGGTCGCCACCCTCATCCTCGACCAGCTGCGCGCCGCCGTCGCCGGGACCGGCGTCGCCTTCCTGGCCACCACCTCGCACCCGACCAGGGTGGACGCCCGGTTGCGCGCCCCCGATCTGTGCGACCGCGAGCTCGCGCTGCCGCTGCCGACCGCGCCGGTGCGCCGCGCGCTGCTGGAACAGGTGCTGCGCAAGGTGCCCACCGGCGAGCTGGCGCTGGAGGAGGTCGCCGCGCGCACGCCCGGCTTCGTGGTGGCCGACCTGGCGGCGCTGGCCAGGGAAGCCGGGCTGCGGGCCGCCTCGCGCGCCAGCCGGGAGGGCAGCGCCCCGGAGCTGACCCAGCAGGACCTGCTCGGCGCGCTGGAGGTGATCCGCCCGCTGTCGCGTTCGGGCACCGAGGAGCTGGCCGTGGGCAGCCTCGGCCTGGACGACGTGGGCGACATGGCCGAGACCAAGCAGGCCCTGACCGAGGCGGTGCTGTGGCCGCTGCGCCACCCCGACTCCTTCGCCCGGCTGGGCGTGCAGCCGCCGCGCGGGGTGCTGCTCTACGGCCCGCCCGGCTGCGGCAAGACCTTCCTCGTTCGCGCCCTCGCCGGATCGGGCCAGCTCAGCGTGCACGCGGTCAAGGGCGCCGAGCTGATGGACAAATGGGTCGGCTCCTCCGAGCGCGCGGTGCGCGAGCTGTTCCAGCGGGCCCGCGACTCCGCCCCCTCGCTGATCTTCCTCGACGAGGTCGACGCGCTCGCCCCGCGCCGCGGCCAGAGCGGGGACTCCGGCGTCGGCGACCGGGTGGTGGCCGCCCTGCTCACCGAACTCGACGGCGTGGAGCCGCTGCGCGACGTGGTGGTGCTCGGCGCCACCAACCGTCCCGAGCTGATCGACCCCGCGCTGCTGCGCCCAGGCAGGCTGGAGAAGCTGGTGTTCGTCCCGCCGCCGGACGCCGAGGCCAGGCTGGCGATCCTGCGCACCGCGGGCCGCTCGGTGCCGCTGGCCCACGATGTGGACCTGGCCGAGCTGGCCGAGGACCTCGACGGCTACTCCGCCGCCGACTGTGCCGCGTTGTTGCGGGAGGCCGCGCTGACGGCCATGCGCCGGGATGTGGATGCCGCCGACGTGACCGCCGCCGACGTGACCGCCGCGCGCGCCACGGTGCGTCCCTCGCTGGACGCGGCGCAGGTCGAGTCGCTGCGCCGCTACGCCGACTCGCGCGGCTGAGCACGTGCCCGGAAGTTGCCCGGTCGTCCCGGGCGGCTACAGTTCGGCACGAGCGTGCCAGTGTTCGGGGCGCTGCCGGCACGGAGGGCCGTCTTGGTTACCCCTCTTCACCAGCGAATACACCTGAAAACTCGGACCCGCCCGAGTTCCGGCGGGAAACGCCACATAGGATGAGCTGACAAACACCCCGCCGCTACTACCCGACGGAGTGCAGTTTTGCTCATAATTCTGCTCGCACACGCCTGTGCCGCGCTCGTCGCGCCCGTTTGCGTGCGGATGTGGGGTCGCCGGTTCTTCGCTGTACTCGCTCTCGTACCTTTCGTCTCACTCGGCTGGGTGTTCGCGAACTGGGGCACGACCCGCGATGTGCGCATCGAGTGGGCGCCCAGCATCTCCATGAACTTCGACCTGCGATTCGATTCGCTGGCCGCGGTCATGGCCGTCCTCGTCCTGGGGATCGGCGCGCTCGTGCTGCTGTACTGCACGCGGTACTTCGAGGACGACGAACCGGGCCTCGGCCAGTTCGCCGCCTATCTCGTCGCCTTCGCGGGCGCCATGTTCGGCCTGGTCACCAGTGACAACATGCTGCTGCTGTTCGTCTTCTGGGAGATCACCACGGTCCTGTCGTTCCTGCTGGTCGGCCACAACACCGCACGGCCGAGCAGGCGCGCGGCCCTGCAGGCGCTGCTGGTCACCGGCTCCGGCGGCCTGGCCATGCTGGCGGGCATGATCATCCTCGGCCAGACCGCGGGGACCTATCGGCTGTCCGAACTGCTGGCCAAGGCAGGCACCCTCGACGGGACCGCGGTCACCGTGGGGATCGTGCTGGTGCTCGTCGGCGCGCTGAGCAAATCCGCCATCGTGCCGCTGCACTTCTGGTTGCCCGGCGCGATGGCCGCGCCCACCCCGGTCAGCGCCTACCTGCACGCGGCCGCGATGGTCAAGGCGGGTGTCTACCTGATCGCCCGCCTCGCCCCCGGCTTCGCCGAAGCCCCGCTGTGGCATCCGATCGTGTTGTCCCTCGGCGCGGTCACCATGCTGCTGGCGGGCTGGCGTTCCCTGCAGGTCACCGACCTCAAGCTGGTGCTGGCCTTCGGCACCGTCTCCCAACTGGGCTTCATGGTGCTGCTGGTCGGCATCGGCACCCCGGGGGCCGCGCTGGCCGGCGTGGCGATGATCGTCGCGCACGCGCTGTTCAAGGCCTCGCTGTTCATGGTGGTCGGCATCATCGACCACAGCGCGGGCACCCGTGACCTGCGGCAGCTGACCGGCCTCGGCAGGCGCGAGCCCTGGCTGCTCGGCTTCGCGTCCCTGGCCGCGCTGAGCATGGCGGGGCTGCCACCGCTGTTCGGTTTCGTCGGCAAGGAGGCGGCGCTGGCCGCCGAACTCGACGCGGGCAATCTCACCGATCCGGCCCGCGTCGCGCTGGCGGTGGTGCTGGTGGTCGGCTCGGCGCTGACCTTCGGCTACAGCGCCCGCTTCATCTGGGGCGCGTTCTCCGACAAGCCCGACGTGCCCGAGGTGGACTGGCACCACCCGGGCCCGCTGATGGTCTTTCCGCCCGCCCTGCTCGCGGTGGCCAGTCTGGGGGCGGGCCTCGCCGCGCCGTGGATGGACGAGTGGCTGTCCCCCTACGCGCGCACCCTGCCCGGCGAACTGCACGAGCACCTGGCGTTGTGGCACGGCTTCACCCTGCCGCTGCTGCTGACGGTGGTCATCGTGGCTGGCGGCATCGCGCTGTTCCTGGTCCGCGGGCGCATCATCGACCCCAAACACCACATGCTGGGCAACGCCGACCGCGCCTACGACGCCACGCTGCGCGGCATGACCACGCTGTCGCTGCGCATGACCGGCGCCGTGCAGCGCGGTTCGCTGCCGCTGAGCCAGGCCACCATCCTCTGCACGCTGGCGCTGCTGCCGACGATCCTGCTGGCCGTCGGCACCCGCGCGGGCCTGGAACTGCGGCTGTGGGACAACCCGCTGCAGGTGGTCATCGGTTTCATCATGGTGGCGATGGCGCTGGCGGCCACCGTGCTGCGCAACCGCCTGGCCACGGTCATCGTGGTCGGCGCCACCGGCTACGGCTGCGGTGTCATCTTCGCCCTGCACGGCGCGCCCGACCTGGCGCTGACCCAGTTCCTGGTGGAGACCATCACCCTGGTCATCTTCGTGCTGGTGCTGCGCGGCTTCCCGGCCGAGATCGAGGCCACCCGGGTGGCCGCCTTCAAGAAGCGCCGCGCGGTGCTGTCGGTGCTGGTCGGCGCGGCGGTCGCGGCGCTGGCCGCGTTCGCGATGGCGGCCCGTTCGGCCGAGCCGATCTGGAAGCTGATCCCGGAGGCGGCCTACGCCTTCGGTGGCGGCAAGAACGCGGTCAACGTGCTGCTGGTCGACACGAGGGCCTGGGACACCCTCGGCGAGATCACGGTGCTCATCGTCGCCGCGACCGGCGTGGCCTCGCTGATCTTCCGCACCAGGCGCTTCGGTGGCGCGCCCAGGGCCGCCGACTCGCCGAACTACGACCCCGACGCGGTGAGCTGGCTGCCCGCGGGCAGGCTGGTCGACCGTCGCGAGCGCTCGATGGTCCTTCAGGTCACCACTCGCCTGGTCTTCCCGACCATGATGGTGCTGTCGGTCTACTTCTTCTTCGCCGGCCACAACGCGCCCGGCGGCGGCTTCGCCGGCGGCCTGACCGCGGGCCTCGCGCTCACGCTGCGCTATCTCGCGGGCGGCCGCTACGAGCTCGGCGAGGCGCTGCCGGTCGACGCGGGCCACCTGCTCGGCGCGGGCCTGACCCTGGCCGCGGGCACCGCGGTGGGCTCGCTGCTGCTCGGCGCGCCGCCGCTGACCTCGGCGATCGTCGAGGTCACGCTACCGGTGCTCGGCACCATCAAACTGGTCACCGCGCTGTTCTTCGACCTCGGTGTCTATCTGATCGTGGTCGGCCTCGTCCTCGACGTGCTGCGCAGCCTCGGCGCCCGCCTCGACCTGGAACTGCCCGACCTGTCCTCCACCAGCCCGCGCAAGACGACCGCGACCGTCGCCGCCACTGTCGCCGCGGCCGCCGCCACCGGTGTGATCGCCAACGGCACCGGCCGCCGCACCGAGGGCGCGGCGAACGGCACGGGCGCCGAGGAGAAGGGCACGACGGACAACGGCACCCCTGGCAACAGCACCGCCGAGCACGGCACGACCGAGAACGGCACAATCGAGAACGGCACCGCCGGGAACAGCACAACCGAGAACGGCACAGCCAACGGTCGCGCGGACAACGGAGTCGCCGGCACCGACAGCGACACGGAGGGCGCCCACCGATGAGTGCCAATCTCACGCTCCTGATCATCATCGGCGTGCTCACCGCGTGCGGGGTGTACCTGATCCTGGAACGCGCGGTCTCGCGCATGCTGCTGGGGATGATTTTGGTCGGCAATGCCGTCAACCTGCTCATCCTCACCTCGGGCGGGCCGAGCGGCGCGGCGCCCTTCCTCGGTTCCGGCGCCGAGACCGACGAGATGGCCGACCCGCTGGCCCAGGCGATGGTGCTCACCGCCATCGTCATCACCATGGGCCTGGCCGCCTTCGTGCTCGCCCTCGCCTACCGCTCGTACCAGCTGACCACCACCGACGACGTGCAGACCGACCAGGACGACGCGGAGATCGCCGCGCGTCGTGACGGTGAGGAGCCCGACCAGTGACCCTCTCCGCCGACCTCATCACCGTCCTGGCGCCGCTGCCGGTGCTGGTGCCGATGCTGGCCGCCGCACTGTGCCTGATCTTCGGCCGCAGCCCGCGCGTGCAGGGCACCGTCATGATCGTGGCCCTGGCCGCCATCGTGGTCATCGCGGGCATGCTGCTGTTCCTGGCCGACCGCGACGGCACCACCGCCCTGCAGGTGGGCGGCTGGGACACCCCGATCGGCATCACCCTGGTGGTGGACCGCCTCTCCTCGGGCATGCTGCTGGTCTCCTCGATCGTGCTGCTCGCCGTGGCCATCTACGGTGCGGGCCAGAACATCCGCGACGGCGACGACCGGCAGCCGACCTCGATCTACCGACCGAGCTACCTGGTCCTCACCGCGGGCATCGCGGTGGCCTTCCTCGCGGGCGACCTGTTCAATCTGTTCGTCGGCTTCGAGATCCTGCTGGCCGCCTCGTTCGTGCTGCTCACCGTCGGCGCGACCACCGAGCGCATCCGCGCGGGCATCGCCTACGTCATGGTGTCGATGCTGTCGTCGCTGATCTTCCTCATCGGCATCGCGCTGGTCTACGCGATCACCGGCACGGTCAATCTGGCCCAGCTGGCGGTGCGCCTGGAGACGGTGCCCGAGGGCGTGCGCACCGGCGCCTACGCGGTGCTGCTGGTCGCCTTCGCCATCAAGGCCGCCATGTTCCCGCTGTCGAACTGGCTGCCCGACTCCTACCCGAGCGCGCCCGCGCCGGTCACCGCGGTCTTCGCGGGCTTGCTGACCAAGGTCGGTGTCTACGCGATCATCCGCACCAACAGCCTGTTCTTCCCCGACGGCGCCTTCGACGACATCCTGATGGTCTGCGGCCTGCTCACCATGCTGGTCGGCATCCTCGGCGCCATCGCCCAGAACGACATCCGCCGCGTGCTGTCGTTCACCCTGGTCAGCCACATCGGCTACATGATCTTCGGTGTCGCGCTGTCCAGCGAGGCCGGCATGTCCGGCGCGGTGTACTACGTGGCCCACCACATCCTCGTGCAGACCGCGCTGTTCCTGGTGGCCGGTCTGATCGAGCGACAGGCGGGTTCCACCTCGCTACGCAGGCTCGGCGGCCTGGCGGCGGCCAGCCCGGTGCTCGGACTGCTGTACCTGGTGCCCGCGCTGAACCTCGGCGGCATCCCGCCGTTCTCCGGTTTCATCGGCAAGGCCGCGCTGTTGCAGGCGGGCACCGACGACGGCAGCGTGCTGGCCTGGGTGCTGGTCGCCGGATCGGTCGTCACCAGCCTGCTGACCCTGTACGTGGTTGCCCTGGTGTGGGCCAAGGCGTTCTGGCGGCCCCGCGCCGAGGCGCCCGAGGGCCACCTCGCCGCCGCCCGCCCGCCGACGCTGGTGGAGGACTCCACCGACGTGCTCTACGACGAGCGCGTCGACCCCGGCCGGATGCCCGCGCTGATGCTGGTGTCCACCGCGGGCCTGATCGCCGTCGGCCTGGCCATGACGGTGCTGGCCGGTCCCATCCTCGACATCGCCGACCGGGCCGCCGAGGAACTGCGCGATCCGGCGGTCTACACCGGCGCCGTGCTCGGCAGCCCGCAGGAGTACCGATGACCGAAGTCGACGCCATGACCTCCGCCGACCAGCCCTCGGCCCCCTGGTGGCGGATCACCCGCGAGCGCATGGTCCGCGTCGGCGTGCTGCTGTGGCTCGCCCTGGTCTACACCGCGCTGTGGGGCAACATGAGCGCGGCCAACGTGCTGGCCGGACTCGCCATCGGCACGATCATCATGATCGCGCTGCCGCTGCCGAAGATGCCGGTCAAGGGCCGCTTCGCCCCGTGGGCGATCGTGCAGGCCAGCGTGATCGGCATCGCCTACGCCATCGAGTCGAGCATGCAGATCGCCTGGTTCGCGGTGCGTCCCGGCCCGCCGCCGGTGTCCGGCGTGCTGCGCGTCGGCCTGAGCACCCGCTCGGACCTGGTGCTCGTGCTGACCACCGACCTGCTGAACCTCATCCCCGGCACCATGGTGCTCGAGATCGACCGCCACCGCTGCCTGGTCTACGTGCACGTGCTCGACGTCGGCAGCGAGAAGGCCGTGGAGAAGTTCTACCGGCAGACCCGCACGCTGGAACGGCTGCTGATCACCGCCTTCGAGCGGCCGGTCCCCAAGCACCCGCTGCGCGCCAAGAAGTAGACCCGCCCATCCAGCACCAGGTATCGAGGAGGTGAGCATTTGACCGTCGTCATGACCGTCGCGGCCGTGCTCCTGTCGGCCGCGGCCGTGCTCACCAGCTATCGCATTCTCGCCGGACCGAGCACGCTGGACCGCATGGTCGGCATGGACTCGCTCACCGCGATCTTCGCCTCCGGCCTGACGGTGTGGGCCGCCTACACCGGCAAGACCTTCGTGCTGCCGGGGATCATCGCGCTGGCACTGGTCGGCTTCCTCGGCTCGGCCGCCGTGACCCGCTTCCGCGTGAGGGACGACCGATGATCCAGACCATCCGCGACGTGGTGGCCGCGGTGCTCATCCTCGGCGGGTCGTTCCTGTCGTTCACCGCCGCGATCGCCATCGTCCGCTTCCCCGACTCGCTGACCCGCATGCACGCGGCCACCAAGCCGCAGATCGTCGGCCTGGTCATGGTGATCACCGGCGCCGCCGTCAACCTCTACGGCCGGGGCAACATCTGGCTGCTGGCTCTGGTCGGCATGTTCACCCTGCTGACCGCCCCGGTGATCGCGCACCTGCTCGGCCGCACCGCCTACCGCGAGCAGCGGCACCGCGACGGCCTGCTGCGCGTCAACGAACTCGGCAACGCCCTCGACGGCCCCGACCGCTGAACTCACCCCTTCGGCGGACCACCGCTGCGGGAGCGCCGAGCCCGGCTCGCGGATCGCCCGGCTCAGCGCGAGGCGGCGGCCGACTCCCCGGTCACGAGATCCTCGTGCTGCCGCCGGGCGAAGAAGGTGGCGTGGTAGGCCGCGACCATCGCCGATGTCAGCGCCAGCACCAGACCACCCGCGAGCACCGGATGGTCGGCCATCGGCACCGCCAGGTAGCGGTAGGACAGCAACAGCGCGGCGAACAGCACCGCACCGCCCGCGACCAGCCGCACCCGGAACGCCGCCCAGCCGCGCTCGGGATCGCGCAGCGCCGAGTCGACGGTCAGGCACAGCACCGCGCCCGCCACCAGGTCGACGCCGTAGTGGTAGCCGAAGCCGAGGGTGGCGGCCAGTGTGCACACCAGCCAGAAGGTGCCGCCCCAGCGCAGCCAGCGCGGGGCCAGCGAGCCGTCGTGGTCGCGGCGGCTGTGCAGGAACACCGCCAGCGCCCACGCGGTGTGCATGGACGGCATGCAGTTGCGCGGGGTGGCCTCGTCGAAGGGCAGGCCGGCGGGATTGCGGTCGATCGGCGGCACGATCTCCGGCCAGTAGTTGCCGATCTGGAGTCCGTGCCCGTCCGGGCCGAAGGCGAACATCGGCCCGACAACCGGGAAGACGATGTAGATCAGCGGCCCGATCAGGCCGAGCACGAGGAAGGTGCGAACCAGGTAGTGGCCGGGCCAGCGCCCGGAGCCGACCACCCGGCGCAGCTGCCAGGCCGCCACCACGATCGCCGCCACCGGCAGCTCGATGTAGACCCAGTGCAGCACCGCGTACACCGCGGGCCCGAGCGTGTCCAGCACCCGGCCCATCACCCAGGACGGGTCGCCGAGCGCGTGGTCGGCCAGCATCACGTACTCGTCGAGCACCTCAGGCGCGGCGATCACCGTCAGGCTCAGCCAGACGTCGCCGACCTTGGTGGCCAGGATCAGCAGCGCGCCGAGGGCGGCCGCGTGCAGGGCGTTGCGCTGTTCCACCCCGCGCCAGCGCAGCCAGGCGGTCAGCGCCAGCGCGGTGAGCACCAGGGTCGGCCCGTTGCCGACGGCGAACGGCCCGTCGAAGGCCAGGCGCAGGCCAGCGGCCACCGCGTCGATGGCCACCGCCGCGCCCAGCGCGATCAGCCTGCGCCGCACGGAGATGCCGACCAGGGCGAGCAGCAGCCCGGCCCACGGCACCGACATCGACTTCGGGGTGCCCGCGTAGTCCTTCCACAGGCTCTCCAGCGGCCCCTCGAAACCGTTGGCCAGCGCCACCACCTGCAACGCGATGAGCAACAGTGGCACACCGGCGAGCAGGACCCGGATTCCGGGGCGCGGCGACAGCTCCGGCCGCGACGCGCGCTCCGCTGTGGAATTCGGATCGACCAACACGCCGACAATAGTAAACGGGCCGTGAACGGCGCTTGGACCGGCGACTGAACAACTGACCACGACCCGGGCCGACCGACGCGCGCCCGCGGCCCTCGCCCGGGTGTGGCTACTGCGCGAGTTCCTTGACCAGCGCGTCGACGACCGCCACCAGATCGCCCTGCGCCTGCGCGGCCACCCGGCGCTGCCGCTGATACGAGGCGCCGCGCTTCGGGATCTCGGCCACCGCCGCCAGTTCGTCGGCGCAGCCGAGCCTGGCCGCGGTCGGCTCCAGCCGGTTGAGCAGGTCCATCAGGTCGTCGGTGACCAGCCGCTCGTTGCTGTCGGCGTCGGTGATGACGATGGCGTCCAGGCCGTAGCGCGCCGCGCGCCACTTGTTCTCCTGCACGTGCCACGGCGGCAGCACGATCAGATCCTCGCCCCGTTCCACGCGCGCGTCCAGGTCGACCACCAGGCAGTGGATCAGCGCGGCCAGGGCGGCCAGCTCGGCGCGCGATGGCACGCCGTCGCAGATGCGGACCTCGATGGTGCCCCACTTGGGCGCGGGCCGGATGTCCCAGTGCAGGCCGCCGAGATGTTCGAACACACCGGTCTTGATCTCGTCGTGCACGAAACTTTCGAACTGGCGCCAGTTCTCGAACTGGAAGGGCAGGCCGGCGGTGGGCAGCTGCTGGAACATCAGCGTGCGATTGCTGGCGTAGCCGGTGTCGGACCCGGCCCACATGGGCGAGGAGGCCGACAGCGCGAGCAGGTGCGGGTAGGTGGTCAGCAGCGCGTTCAGGATCGGGAAGACCTTCTCCCGGTGCGAGACCCCGACGTGCACGTGCACGCCCCAGATCATCATCTGCCTGCCCCACCACTGGGTGCGCTCGATGAGCTCGTCGTAGTGCGCCGAGCGGGTGAGCTGCTGGGTGGACCACTGGGCGAAGGGATGGGTGCCCGCGCAGAACAGGTCGACGCCGAGCGGATCGGCCACCCGGCGCACCTTGTCCATCGTGCCGCTCAGGTCCTCGACCGCGCCGCCGACCGTCTCGTGCACGCCGGTGACCAGCTCGACGGTGTTGCGCAGCAGTTCCTTGGAGACCTGCGGGGTGCCGTCCCAGGCCTTGGGCTCACCGACCGCGTCGAAGACCGCCGCGGCGGTGTTGGACAGATCCCTGGTGACCTTGTCGACCAGCGCGATTTCCCACTCGATCCCGATGGTCGGCCGGGGCGATCCCCCGAACTCGATGTTCTGGATTTCCCCGGCCATCACGATCCCCCGTCCGGCTACTGGACGACGCCGCAGGCGACCCTACCGCCCGCGTCGCCGGTCGCCAGCGTGGTGGCGTCAGGACCGGCGCCACCCTCACGCTGGTAACGATCAGGAATGTTACCGAAGTTGTCGGCGCCCTCGTGGATGATCAGGGCCTTGCCCTCGATGTCGTCGAGGGTGACCGAACTGGTGGTGGTGACCAGCTTCGCGGTGCCGTCCGAGCGCACCTGCAGCGAGGTCAGGTCGCCGCTGGCCGGGTGGCCCTGGTTGCCGCCGACCTGCAGATGGCCGCCCGCGGAGAGGAAGTTGCCTGCCGGGCCGCCGCTGGGGGCGGTGGAGTTGGGCTCGCACTTGCCCTCCTGGTGCAGGTGCAGGCCGTGGAAGCCGGGCTGCAGGCCGGTGGCCTCCACGGTGACCACGAGGTGGCCGCCCTCCTCGGTGAAGGTGGCGGTGCCCACCGAGGCGCCGGAGGCGTCCTTCAGCTCGGCGGTCGCGCCCGCGGCGTGCGAGCCCGCGTCGTCGCCGTGACCGCCGTGCTCGGTCTCGGTGGCCGCCGGGGCGGGCGAGCCGGTCCACACCGGAGGCGTCGTGCCCTTGACGTCGCTGGATTCCTGGCTGTTGCTGCAGGCGGCCAGGCCGAGGACCGCGACCGCAAGCGCCGGGGTCACAGTCCGCCAGGACGGGCGACGAGTTGAGGACGAGGCCATCGGGGAACTCCTTTACGAGTACCGAGTTTACGAGTAAAGCTGGGTGGACACGTTTCTTACCGGGAACGATGATGCCACGCCCGCCGTGCCGCCCGGCTGCGGGGCCGTGCGCCGCGCGACCGGGCAGGGTCTCGTCCGCGCCGGGAGATCAGTTCCCGGTCAGGATCACCACCACGCCGGTGGCGCCGCCGCCGAAGCCCGCGGGCTTGGGTGCGGTGACCGCGCCGAGTTCGGCCGCGATGGCCTCCGCCGCCGCCTTCTCCGCCGCCGAGTCTCCGTAGTAGACGGTGGTCTGCGGAATGGTCTCGGCCGCGTAGTTGTCGGCCCGCACATTGGTCCAGCCGTTCGCGGCGAGCTGGTCGGCGGTGCGCCCGGCCAGGCCCGCGACCAGGCTGTTGTTGAGCACCTGCACCGGCACCGAACGGTCGAGCGAGGGCGGGGCGGCCAGCGGGGTCTGCGGCGGCTCGATCGTGGCGGACGTCTCGGGGGCGGGCTCGGTGGTCGTCTCGGGGGCGGTGTTCTCGACGGCCCCTGGGGTCGCGGCCGCGGTGGTGGTCGTCGCCGGTGCGGCGGCCGCCGTGGTGGTCGCCTGCGCCGCGGAGTCCTCGCCGTCGGAATCCGCGCTCGACATCGACATCGCGCCCAGGCCGGCGAACACGATGGCCAGCGCGATCAACACCATCGCCAGCGCGCGCAACGGCGGCCCGCCGGAGGTGGGATTGGGGTAGCTCACCGTGCCGACCCTAGTCGCTCACACCCGCCGCGCGCCCGCATCGGGGCCGCGAAACGCGCGATTCTCGCACACATGTCGGTCAGACCTGGAAACCCAGACGCCGCGCGGCCCTTGCCTTCTGCCTGCTCGCTCGCAGCCTGCGCAGCCGCTTGACCAGCATGGGATCGGCGGCCAGCGCCTCCTGCTTGTCCACGACGGCGTTGAGCACCTGGTAGTAGCGGGTGGGTGACATGCCGAACAGTTCGCGGATGGCCTCTTCCTTGGCTCCGGCGTACTTCCACCACTGCCGTTCGAAGGCGAGGATGTCCAGCTCGCGCCGGGACAGGCCGCTGGGGCCGGCATCGGCGGCGGTGTCGTCCGTGCTGCCTGCGGTGTCGTTCGCGGGGGTGGTCTCGCCGTTCGCGGGGGCGGTGTCGTCCGTTGGATTCCGAGCTGCTGCGCCGTCCATCTCGCTCCCTCGCCGAGTGATCTCCAGACGAAAAAG
>Ga0079224_100004518_pt1 | contig 18036 bp, 18 predicted proteins | sample Stecom2015_FD_80414 | JGI IMG/M metagenome (GOLD analysis project Ga0079224, IMG submission 80414) | Agricultural soil microbial communities from Utah to study Nitrogen management - Steer compost 2015 | ecosystem: Environmental > Terrestrial > Soil > Agricultural land | place: USA: Utah...
ATCAGCTCCATGGCCAGGGACAGGGTGGGGGAGGGAATGGACATTGTCAGCCTCACTGATCGGTCTGACGTCTGACGTCTGACGCCAGACGCAAAAGTGCCGCAAGCCAGGTTTTATTCCCGCTCCCTGAACTCTGATGTTGATGGGGCGCTTTATGGTGAAGAAGTGGCACGCCAAAAGCGTCAGACGTCAAGCGTCCGACGTCAGACCAACAATCAGTTATGGGCATGCAACGCCTCATTGAGGGCCACCGCCGACTGGTTGGTGAGGCACTCCACCGCGCCGTTGGCGGAGTTGCGGCGGAACAGCAGATCGCTCCTGCCCGCCAGGTCGCGAGCCTTGGCTTCGCCCGCCGGCTGGCGTTGGTCATCCAGCAGTACCACCTTGGTGCCGGCGGTGATATAGAGCCCGGCTTCGACGGTGCAGCGGTCCCCCAGGGGAATGCCGATGCCGGCATTGGCGCCGATCAGGCACTCCCGGCCCACGGAGATGATGATGTTGCCACCGCCGGACAAGGTGCCCATGGTGGAGCAGCCGCCGCCGAGGTCGGAACCCGAGCCGACGAAAACGCCGGCGGAAATGCGGCCTTCCACCATGTTGGGGCCGGCGGTACCGGCGTTAAAATTGACAAAACCCTCGTGCATGATGGTGGTGCCCTCCCCCAGATAGGCCCCCAGGCGGACCCGGGCGGTGTCGGCGATGCGCACCCCCTTGGGCACCACGTAGTCGGTCATCTTGGGGAACTTGTCCACACAGTCCACCGTCAGGGTCTTGCCCTTGAGGCGGGCTTCGAGTTGGCGGCGGGGCAGCTCGTCCAGGTCGATGGCGCCCTTGCTGGTCCAGGCTACATTGGGCAGCACTCCGAACATGCCGTCCAGCATCACTTGGTGGGGCTTGACCAGGCGGTGGGACAGCAGCTGGAGCTTGAGGTAGACCTCGGGCACGGATTCGGGCTTGGTGTCGGCGGCCAGCAGCACCAGCACCGCGGGGCGCTCACCGTCGCTCAGCTCCCGGGCCAATTCACCCAGCTCCTTTTCATCGGCGTCCATCAGCGAGCTGGACAGGGCCGCAAGCTGCTTGCGGCCGAGGGCAATCACCTCGTTGCCCTCGCCGCAGTCGACCACGTCGCGAATGGCCGAAACCAGGTTCGGGCTGGGGTTGAGCAGGGGGCTGGGAAAGTAGACTTCCAGCCACTGGCCCTTGTTGTTTTTGGTGCCAATACCCAGGCCGAGACTGTGCAGGGTGGTCATCAATACTTCTCCTAAAGATCAAAAAATGCTTGGTAGGTGGGGGCGCTGAAGCCCACCAGCAGGCGGCCGTCCGCTTCCAGGACCGGGCGCTTGATCAGGGTGGGGTGGGCCAGCAGGAGTTCGGGAACCTGGCGGTCATCCAGGTTGTTCCTGGTGTCCGGGTCCAGGGCCTTCCAGGTGGTGCTGCGCCTGTTGACCAGGTCGGCGGCGGACACCCGGGTCAGCCAGCGGTGGATTGTGGCCGGGGCCAGGCCGTCGGCCCTCAGGTCGTGGAACTGGTATTCCAGCTGGTGGCCGTCCAGCCAGCGACGGGCCTTTTTAACGGTATCACAGTTCTTGATGCCAAATAGTTTCACTGCCTGCTCCGATTTCATTAATCTGACATCTGCGCCGTGTTTCATGGGCGCCATAGGATAACAAAATCATCTTCCCAGTTCACAGGAGATTCCCTTGAAACAGCTGGTCCTGCTTCGCCACGCCAAGTCATCCTGGAAAGACCCGGCCCTCTCCGACCTCAAGCGGCCGCTGAAAAAGCGCGGCGAAAGCGATGCCCGGGAAATGGCCAGACGGCTCAACGCCCTGGGCCTGAATGTTGAGCGGGTGCTGATGAGCCCGGCCCTGCGGGCGCAGCAAACCCTTGCCCTGATGACCGACGAGAACGGTTTTGGCGGCAACGCCGGCGAGGTGATTCCCGATCTCTACACCTTCAGTTACGAGGACCTTATGCTGTTCCTCAAAACCCTGGACGACGGCTGCAGGTGCGTGGCCATCGTCGGCCACAACCCGGCAATCACCGATCTGATCAATTTCCTGACCCTGGAGGAGATCGCCAACGTGCCCACCTGCGGGGTGGCGGTACTCAACATCGACAGCGAAAAGTGGTCCAGCCTGAGGGCCGGGGGGGCTGTCCTCAAGTACTACGACTACCCCAAAAACGACCCGGATCTGGATCTCTGAAATCTGTTGCTGTTTGCCTGCGGCGGCCCGATAATCCGCGCCGTGCCGGGGACGACCCCCGGTAATTGAGACGCCGAGGGCCACCCGCCATGCCAGTTGTGGAAACACAGAAGTTTATTGTCGGCAACCAGGAGTGGTGCAAGCTCGCCGAGTTGGGGATTCCCGCCATCAAGGCGCGGGTGGACTCCGGGGCCAAGACGTCCTCCCTCCACGCCTTCAATATCAAGGCCTTCACCAGGGACGGCAGCGTCTGGGTGACCTTTGACGTCCACCCCCTGCAAAAAAACCGCAAGGTGGTGGTCAGCTGCGAGGCCCAGGTGGTGGACAGGCGCACCGTGCGCAGTTCCACCGGGGAGGCGGAAAAGCGCTATGTGGTGATCACCCCGCTGACCATCGCCGGGCGCACCTGGAATATCGAGGTCACCCTCACCAACCGGGACTCCATGGGCTACCGCATGCTGTTGGGGCGGGAGGCCATGAGCGGCCGCATGCTGGTGGACCCGGACACGGGGTTTCTGTTGGGCGAGGTCAGGAACGAGACCCTCCACCACCATTACGACAAGGCCGAATTCAACAAGGGGGGCTTGAAAATCGCGGTGCTGGCCAGCAACCCGGAGTTGTACAGCAACGAGCGCATCATGGAGGCCGGTCGCGAGCAGGGCCACGAGATGATGTTCTTCAATATGCGCCACTGTTATATGCGCCTCGACGCCACCACTCCGGAGGTCCACTACCGCGGCGGTGCGGTGATCCGGGATCTCGACGCGGTGATTCCCCGCATCCGCCCCAGCATGACCCACTACGGCTGCGCCCTGCTGCGCCAGTTCGAGACCATGGGGGTCTACTGCTTCAACGACGGCGCCGCCATCGCCAAATCCAGGGGCAAACTCTACGCCCTTCAGGCCCTGCTGGATGCGGGGCTGAATATCCCCGTCACCGGCTTTGCCAATTCCCCCCAGGACACCCAGGACCTGATCAGCATGGTGGGCGGCGCCCCCCTGATCATCAAGCTGCTGGAGGGAACCCAGGGCCGCGGCGTGGTGCTGGCGGAGACCGATAAGGCGGCGGAGAGCGTGATCAACGCCTTCAAGAGCCTCAATGCCAATATCCTGGTGCAGGAGTTTATCAAGGAGGCCAAGGGCAAGGATATTCGCTGCTTTGTCATCAACGGCAAGGTGGTGGCGGCCATCGAGCGGGTGGCGGCGCCGGGTGAGTTTCGCGCTAATCTCCATCAGGGGGGCAGGGCCACCCTGGTCAAGGTCACCGCCGAAGAGCGGCGCATCGCGGTCAGGGCCGCCAAGGCCATGGACCTGGCGGTGGCCGGCATCGATCTGATCCGCTCCGCCAAGGGGCCGCTGCTGTTGGAGGTCAACTCCTCCCCCGGGCTGGAAGGCATAGAATCCGCCACCGGCATGGACATCGCGGCGATGATGATCACCGCCATCGAGAAGCGCCTGGGGTGGAAGCGAACCCGCTCAGGGGTGGCGCTTCATTGACAAGCGGGTGGCCAGCGGCCCCGCCAGCTCAAATATCGCGGTGGAGGCCAGGGTGATGGTGAGCACCAATTCGCCAACCTCGGGGAATCTGTGGCTGCTGCCGAGGGCCATGGCCACCGCCACGCCGGCCTGGGGCAGCAGGGCGAACCCCGTCCACAACCCCCGCGCGGGGGCCTCGCCAAGTGCCAGGCTGGTGAGGCCGCCACCGATGACCTTGCCGGCCACGCGCAACCCCAGGTAGGCCAGGGCCAGAACGCCCCCCGTGATCAGGGCCGTCATTTCCAGGGAGGCGCCGGCGAGGATGAAAAACATCACCAGAAATGGCCACTGGATACCCTCGATGACGTGAAAGGGGCGGTTGTGGTGCTTGGCCAGGTTGGCCACTGTGGCCCCCATGACGATGGCGGCGAGCAGGTGGGACACCTCCAGCCTGAAGGCCAGACCGCCACACAGGAACACCAGGCCCAGGGCCTCCACCAGGGTCGGCTCACCCTCCCGTAGACGTCCGGTGAGAAATGCCATGGGCAGGCCGATGGCCGCGCCCAGCATTGCGGCGCCGCCAATTTCCCAGAGGCCAGCCACCACCATGGAGGCGCCGCCGGTGCTGTGCACCCCCGCGGCCACCACCATGCAGATACTGAACAGCAGCAATCCCCAGGCATCATCCAGAGCGACGATGCCGATGAGGGTGACCCCCAGGGGGCTCCAGCGCCGATCTGTCTCCATCAGCACCGCCTCGGTGGCCGCCGGGTCTGTGGCGGTGGCGATACCCGCCAGGAGAATGGCCACCACCAGGCCCTGGCCGAGGGCCAGCAGACCAATCAACACCACGGCCGAGGTGCCCAGCGCCACGCCGATGGACAGCGCCAGGATGCGCTTGCCCTGCTCGCGGAAAACGTCCCCCGTGAGGGCGCCACCCATCAGAAAGCCCAGCATCACCAGGGCGATATTGGCAACCACGGGAAACCACTGTTCCCGGTGCTCGGCGTACAGATCCAGGCCGGAGGGCCCGATGCCGATGCCCAGTAAAATCAGCAGGGTGACACTGGGCAGGGCTGTTTTCACACCGAGCCAGTGGGCGAAGAGCCCCAGCAGGAAGAGCATGGAGAGGGTGATAAAAAAGTCGGCCATGGCAACTTCCTTCACGAATCCGTTTCGCCAACAATTCTCCGCCGATAAGGCCGACAGGTAAATGCCGGTAAAGGAGCGGACTGCAAAGTGACTTTATAGTAGCCTTGGGGGTGCAAAACGTTAATCACGGATCGAGACATGAGAGGTTGGTTGATCGCGGCGGCGGTGGTGCTGGTACTGGGGCTGACCCTGTACCTGGTGACCCGTCCCGACAAAGTGGAAGTCAGTCTGGTGACCGTGGCCCGGGGCACGGTGGAAAACACCGCGGCCAATACCCGCGCCGGCACCGTGGAGGCCTGCCAGCGCTCGCGCCTCTCGCTGCCCATGGGGGGCCAGATCGACCAGTTGCTGGTGGCCGAGGGGGACCATGTCGATCGAGGGCAGCTGCTGATAACCCTGTGGAATCGGGATCGCAAAGCCAGGGTCGCCGAAGCCGGGGCCGCGGTTACCTCCGCTCGCCGGGAGCGGGAGGGGCAATGTATCGCCGCATCCTCCGACCGCCGGGAAGCCCAGCGCCTCACCAAGTTGGTGGAGCGAAAGCTGGTGTCCAGGGAAGCCGCCGACCTCGCCGTGGCCAAGGCGGAGGCCAGTGCCGCCCGCTGTGAAGGGGGCAGGGCCAGGGAGGAGCAGGCCAAAGCCAGTCTCGAGGTGGCCAGGGCGCTGCTGGAACAGACCGAGCTGCGGGCACCCTTTGCCGGCATCGTCGCCGAGATCACCGGCAAGATCGGTGAGTACTCCACGCCCTCCCCGCCGGGGGTTCCCACGCCCCCCGCCATCGACCTGATCACCGACGACTGTCACTATGTCTCCGCCCCCCTGGATGAAGTGGATGCCGCGGCAATCGCCGTGGGCATGCCGGTGCGGGTCACCCTGGATGCCTTTCGCGACGTGTCCTTCCCCGCCACCGTCAAGCGTATCGCCCCCTATGTGCTGGATTTTGAGAAACAGGCCAGGACGGTTGAAGTGGAAGCCGAGTTCAGCGATCTCGCCGAGGACATTCGCCTGTTGGCGGGTTACAGCGCCGATATGGAAATCATACTCGAGACCCGGGCCGACACCCTGCGCATCCCCACCGAGCTGATTCTGGACAATGGCTTTGTGCTGGTGGTCAACGACTCCGGCTATCTGGAGAAGCGAGCGGTGACCCTGGGCATTGCCAACTGGCGCTACACGGAGGTCCTCAGCGGTCTCGCCGAGGGCGATCAGGTGGTGGCCAATATCGGCATCACCGGGGTGGTCGCGGGGGCGCCCGCCAGTGTTGTGGCCGGGGCCGCCGATGGCACTGATTGAACTGCGGGGTCTCAACAAAACCTACACCATGGGGGGGCAACCCCTGCGGGCGCTGCGGGACCTGGCTCTGGATATCCACGGCGGCGACTATATTTCGGTGATGGGGCCGTCCGGGTCGGGCAAATCCACCCTGCTCAATATGCTGGGCTTGCTGGATCGCCCCGACAGCGGCAGCTACCGGTTGGATGGCCGGGCCACAGAAGCCCTGGATGAAGAGGGCAGGGCGGCGTTGCGGCGGGACAATATCGGGTTTATTTTTCAGGTCTTTCACCTGGTCACCCGCCTCACCGACGTGGAAAACGTCGAGCTGCCGATGATGTTGGCGGGTACACCCCTGGCGGTGCGCCGCCGCACCGCCAGGGAGGTGCTCGCCACGGTGGGGCTGGCGGAACGCAGCGGTCATCGCCCCAGCCAGTTGTCCGGCGGCCAGCTGCAGCGGGTGGCCATTGCCCGCGCCATCGTCATGAAGCCCAAGATACTGCTCGCCGACGAACCCACCGGCAACCTGGACCAGGCCTCGGGGCTGGATATCGTCGAGGTGGTGGAAAACCTCAACCGAGAGGGCATCACCCTGGTGGTGGTCACCCATGATGCCGCCCTGGGCCGCCGCGCCCGGCGCCGCATCCGCATGGTGGACGGTGCCGTGGTGGCGGACGACAGCTCCCCGCCGGCGGAGGGCGCCCCGCCGTGAACCTGACGGACCAGCTGCGTTTCAACTGGCGGGTGTTTGGCGGCCAGCGGGTACGCACCTTGCTGCTGCTGCTGGCGGTCGCCATCGGGGTGGCCTCGGTAGTGCTGCTCACCAGTTTGGGGGAGGGCGCCCGCCGCTATATCGACCGGGAGTTTTCCAGCCTGGGCAACCGCCTGTTGATCGTGTTCCCCGGGCGCAACGAGACCGTCGGCGGCCACCCGCCCCTGTTTGGCGCCGCCCCCCGGGACCTGACCCTGGAAGACGCCCTGGCCCTGGGCCGGGTGCCCTCCATCAGCGGGGTGGCGCCGATTTTGCCCGGTACTGCCCAGGTTGCCCTGGGCAGCAGATCCAGGGAGGTGATCGTCCTCGGCACCAGTCGCGAGTTTTTCCCGGTACGCCAGATGTCGGCGGCGGCGGGCAGTGTGCTGCCCAGTGCCGCGGTGGAGCATTCCCTGGCGGTGTGTGTGCTCGGCCACAAGCTGAAGCAGGAACTGTTTGGCAACCGGCGCGCGGTGGGGGAGTGGCTGCGCATCGGCGACCGCCGGATGCGGGTGATCGGGGTGCTGGCGGACAGCGGCGAGTCCATGGGCATGGACATGGGGGATATCGCCATCATTCCGGTGACCACCGCCCGCCAGCTGTTCAATACCCAGGCCCTGTTTCGGGTGATTCTCGAGCTGCGGGAGGGGGCCGATGAGGACCTGGCCAGGGCGCGCATCCGGCAGGTGATCCGCGACCGCCACGACGGCGAGGACGATATCACCATTGTCAGCCAGGACTCCCTGCTCGCCGCCTTCAACAGTATTCTCACCACCCTGACCCTGGTGATCGGCGCCATCGCCGCCATCAGTCTGCTGGTGGCCGGCATTTTGATCATGAATCTCAGTCTGATCTCCGTCAGCCAGCGGCGGGGGGAAATCGGCCTGCTCAAGGCCATTGGCGCCAGCGGCCGCGATGTGCGGACGCTGTTTCTCGGAGAATCCCTGCTGCTGGTGGCCCTGGGCTCCATGGTCGGGGTGGCGTTCGCCTACGGGGTGGTCTTTGCCCTGCGGGCCTTGTGGCCGGAGTTTCCCCTCTTCCCTCCCCACTGGGCGGGAGCGGCGGCGGCCATCACCGCCCTGGCCTCCGGGTTGGTGTTCTCCTGGTTGCCGGCGCGGCGCGCAGCGGCCCTGGACCCGGTGCTGGCCATGCGGGGCAGCGTCTGATGGCGGGGGGGCGCGATGAGGATTGACGACGGTGTCCGCTGGATCCTGCGGGCGCTGTGGATGCAGAAGATGCGCTCCCTGTTGACCATTGTCGGCTTCGCCATCGGCATTGCCGCGATGGTGCTGCTGAGCTCCCTGGGGGAGGGCATGCGGCTGTTTGTGCTGCAGCAGTTTACCCAGTTCGGCACCCATATCCTGGCGGTTACCCCGGACAAAACCGAGACCTTCGGCATGGGCGGCATAATCAGTACCACCAGGCCCCTGAGCCTGGCGGACGCCCAGGCCCTGGCCCGGCTGCCGGGGGTGGAGGAGGTGGTGCCGGTGGTGATGGGCACCTCCCAGGTCAAGGCCGCGGGCCGCAGCCGCTACACCAATGTCGCCGGGGTGGGTCCCAACGCCGACCGGGCCTGGCGGCTGCAAGTCGCCAGCGGCGCCTTTCTTCCCGATGAGGACCTCAGCCGAGCCCGGGCCTTTGCGGTGCTGGGCAGTGAGTTGAAGGAGGAGCTTTTCGGTGCCGCCAATGCCCTCGGCGAGTTTGTTCACGTCGGCGGCAATCGCTTTCGGGTGGTGGGGGTGTTCGCCCCCAAGGGGGACTTTCTCGGCGCCGATCTGGACGACATGATCTATATTCCCGCCGCCCGGGCTTTGCAGATGTTCAACCGCGCCAGCCTGATGGAGGTGGATATCTTCTATTCCCCGGGGACGCCCACCGCGGTGATCAGCGCCCGGGTGCGCGACCTGCTGATCCGCCGCCACGGGTTTGAGGATTTCACCATCGTCACCCAGGACCAGATGCTGGAGACTATGGACAATATTCTGCGCATCCTCAAGTTTGCCGGGGCCGGCCTGGGGGGAATCTCCCTGTTGGTGGGCGGGGTGGGGATCACCACCATTCTGATGATCACCGTCACCGAGCGGGTCAGTGAAGTGGGTTTGCTGCGGGCCCTGGGGGGCACCAGGCGCCAGGTGCGCAACCTGTTTCTGGGGGAGGCGCTGTTGCTGGGGCTGATCGGCGGCGCCTGCGGCATCGGGGTGATCGGCCTGTTTCTGCTGGTGGCAAACCTGGCGGTGCCGGGTCTGCCGCTGGGCCTGCAGCTGGATATCGTGATTGCCGCCCTGCTGTTGTCCATGGCCATCGGCCTGGTGGCGGGCATCAAGCCGGCCCTCAACGCCACCCGACTCAGCCCCATAGACGCCTTGCGGGCGGAATAGCCTGGGGGCAAGGGAGTCCGGCGGGAGCCGTTGCCCAGGGGTTGAAAAATCACCCCACAGCCAGGAGCGCTTGCTGTCCGCGGCCCAGTCCCCTGGCGCCGGTGTTGCTCAGGGCGCGTTGTACAGCCGCTCAAAGCTCCCTTCACTAAAGCCGTTCAGCCGCCGTTTGCCCACCAGGATAATGGGCACCCCCTTGCCGTTCAGTCTGGCGTAGTCCTTTTTGCCCCTGCTGGAGGTTTCGACATCGTATTCGCGAAAGGGGATCCCGTGGCGGCGAAAGTACTTGCGGGCCTTGGTGCAGTAGCCGCACCAGGTGGTGCTGTAGAGAATCACCGGCGCTCTGGATGCGCTGGTTTGCCGGTCCGGGGGGTACAGGGTGTTGACGTCGATGCGGGGGAATTGGTAGCTGGTAACCTGGACGTCCATGGCTGTGGCCGCCCGGTCGGCGGGTTTCTGGTCGCTGTAGTGGGTGCGGCCCTGTTCGTCCACCCACTTGTAAACTTCAGCGCTGCCGGTGGTGGCGATGGCCAGCCCGGCGAGCAACAAGCCTCGGGCCAGCCAGCGTGTTGAGGACAATGGTTTGCTGTTCACGGTCAACTCCCTGACCCGTCTGACGGATCTCAACCACTATTGTTGCTGCGGGTTGTTCATGCCCTCTTCCATGCCCTTGAGGAATTCGCCGAGCTTTTTGCCGGCTTCATCCGGGGGCAGGTTTTCGAAGTCCTTGAACTGGGCGTCCATCTCCTCCATGCGGTCCGCCATCTTGCGGGCCGCATATTCGCTGCTGACATTGGAGAACACCAGCAGCAGGGCCAGCACGCCGAAGACTATGGTGGCGGTTTTGCGCTCCCGGCCGTGGACCGCCACACTGGCCTCGATCATCAGGTAGGAGCCCCAGACCACCCCGACAATGGTGCCGATATAGGGAATGATGGCGAGCAAGGCCATGATCGGGTAGATGGCGGTGGCCGCCGCCAGACAGCGGTAGGCGGTCTCGTAGTTCTCTTCGGAACCCATCAGTTTCCAGATTACAAAGAGGATGGCCGCGCCGATAAAGGAGCCGATCACGGCCCCTATGGGCATGATGATGATGGCGCCAAAGCCCGCCGCCATCATCCCCACCGGGGAGCTGAACAGGGACAGCACGGCGGAAATGATCCCCATGGCGACCGCCATCACCACAATGAAAATCAGCGGCTCGGGGTAGCCGCCGGATTTGGCCATGGCCTGGTAATAGCCAGCGGGGTTGGTAATCACCATCTTGGCGTCGGCGATTACCTTGTTGATATCGAATTTGCTCTGCTCGGTCATGGTCCTTCTCCGGTTTGGTCCTCAGTGATGGCCGCGATGGCTCAGCTACATGATAGCTATTTTTGCCCGGCTGTGTAGGTGGCAGCCACCGCTTTTTACCCCGGATAGGGGCGCTTCGGGTGCGGGGGCGGCGTACATCGCCGTGCGCCGGTCACCGTTTTGGTGAAGGTGTCGCGCCCCCCTGGGGCACCACCTACCGCTGGTCGCCCCGCGGCTACCGTCCATGCTGTCCAGACCCGGGTCTTGGCCTTGGCATAAGGATTGCAAACTTCCAACGGGTGACAGGCTTGTAAGTGACCTTTGGCCGGGTTGACAGTTGAATGCTTTTTATCAGGTAGAAGAGGAGTTTTGAGATGGATGCCGGTGTCCTTTGCAACAAAGAGATGGTTGACCTGCTGATGCGCATCAAGCGCCACGCCAAAGCTCGCCATGGCGTCACCGTCAATATGTCGGATAGGGAGGTGATGTTGCGGCTGCTGGAAATGGCCGGCATCGACGATTCCGTACTCCAGGGTATGCTGCGCCAGCTGATGGCGCTGGCCGGCGCCGATTGGAGCCAGCGCTACGCCCGGGCACTGGGGGCGGGTTCGGGTGAAAACTCTTCCCTGCAGGGGTTTGCCCGCAAAGTGAAGGAGTCGCTCCTCAAGGATATGGGGGGCGACAGCGACGCCCTGACCATCGCCCCGGAAGGTGGCGCGGTGAGGTATTACCGGGGCCAGCCGATTCACTCCTGAGGGGTATCGGAACCCCCCTCAGTGCTGCACCAGCAGCATCACTGCGGCCACCGCCACCATGGTGGCGGCGAAAATCCTCTGTAGCACAGGTCCCGCCACCCGCCTGGCGATATGCTGGCCGATCACCATGCCAAAAATACCCCCGGCGACAAATGCCGCGGTCAGGCCGGGGTCGATCTGGCGCCCGGAGGTCAAGCCTGCCACAACCCCTGAGGCGCCGATAATGCCAATCGCCAGCAGGGAGGTCGCCACCGCCCGCTGGATACTGAGTTGGGTGACCAGGGTCAGGGCGGGGACGATGATAAAGCCGCCACCCACCCCGAACAGCCCCGACAGCACCCCGGTTGCGATGCCGGTGACCACCAGGACGGCGCTACAGGGGGCGGTGAGTTGCAGTGCGCTGCTGCCGGGATTGTAGCGACAGGGCGGGGCGCCGGGATCTTCGGGGTCGTAGCCCATGCTCGCCCGCACCACCCGGGTGGACTCCGGGGCGCTGCTGGACTTGCGCCACATGGCGGTCGCCACCACCAGCATCAGCACCGCAAAGGCCAGCAGGATGACCTGGTCGGCGAGCAGGTTGGCGATGGCCACCCCTGCGGGTGCCGCCACCAGGCCCGCGACAGCAAAGATGATCCCCGCGCGAAATTCGATGAGTCCCCGCCGCGCCGCAGTCACCGAGCCAAACAGGGCCACAGCGGTCACCGCCGCCAGCGAGAGGGTGATGGCCTCTCTGGTGTCCATGCCCAGGCCGTAAATCAGCAGGGGAATGGCAAAGATGGAGCCGCCACCACCGGTCAGCCCCAGGGCCAGGCCGATGGCGATGCCGAACAGGATGGCCAGTGTCATATCAACCCTGGGGGCTCTCGGTCATTTGCTCGCAATAGTCCGCCAAATCCTCCGGCAGGTAGCTGGGGCAGACGCCGCACCGGCGATTTCCCGGCACCGCGTAATCGATAAATTTGGGGTAGGCCAGGTCGAGGTTGGCCATCAGCACCTTGAAGTCCTCCCGGCCGCGCTGGTTGCCCAGTCTGGCATTGCGTTCCTTTTCCTGCAGGATGGTCGATACGTGGCGCTGGTGATAGTCGTGACCCGGCATCACCAGGGTGTCGTCGGGGAGGGTAAACAACTTGCCGTGAATGCTGCTGTAAAGGGCGTCGGCGTCGCCGTTTTGAAAGTCCGTGCGGCCGCAGCCGTCGATCAGCAGGGCATCGCCGGTCATCACCCGGTCGCGGAACAGATAGCAGTGGTGGTCGTCGGTATGCCCCGGGGTGTACAGAGGGTGGAGCACCAGATCCCCCACCACCAGGGGGGTGGCCTCAGTTACCGCCAGGTCTGGGCACTGGGCGGCGGACTGGGCGGGAAACACGATTCTGCTGCCCGTTTCCTCCCGCAGCTTCAGGGCCGAGGTGATGTGGTCGGCGTGGACATGGGTTTCCAGGGTGTAGGCCAGGGTCAGGCCCAGTTCCCCCAGCACCGCCAGATCCCGCTCCCAGGTGGGATAGACCGGGTCGATCAACACCGCCTGGCGGGTGCGGACGCAGCCCAGGACGTAGGTGTAGGTGCTGGACAGGGGTTCAAACAGTTGGCGAAAAATCATCGGCTTTTCCCGGGCTGTACGTCTGTTGAGGATGTCAGTGGCCAGCTCTGCCCCGGGACTTGCATCCCAGTGCCGCCGGGGTGTGTTCCCCGCAGGCTCACTGCAAGGATTGTCGGGCCAAACACCCCGGGTATCAAGTGGTGTGCAGCCCCCGGTAGGATTGCGGCGAGACCCCGATGACCCGGCGAAACTGGCGGGAAAAATACAGGGGGTCGGTGTAGCCCAGCGCTGCAGCCACCGTCTTTACCGGGTCGCCACTGGCGTCCAGCAATTCGCAGGCCCGGGCCATTTTCATGTGAATAAAATGCTGTATGGGGGTGTGTCCGGTGGCGTCGCGAAAGCGGCGGATAAAATGAAAGCGGGACAGGTTGGCCATGGCCGCGAGGCTCTCCAGGTCCAGGTTGCCGTCGACATGGCGGCGCATGTGCTCGAGAAGCTGGGCCATATCGATGGACTTGCCCGGCCCCCGGTGGCTCTGGGCGGCGGCGCAGCCGAACTCGGTGAGCAGGGCCTTGAGGCGGCAGGCGCCCTGGATAAAGCGCGGCACCGACAGGCTCTCCCGGCGCACCATCAACAGGGTGTCGAACTCCGCAACCAGGCGGGGCTGGACGCCGATGCTGCGCAGCTGCTGTTCCACCAGCAGGAAGTCGGTAAAGGCACGGCTCTCGCCGCCGCCGTAGTGCACCCAGTAGATGGACCAGGGTTGCGCCCTGTCGGCCCCGTAGGCGTGGGCCGTGCCGGGGGGCAGTACCAACAGGTCGCCGGCGGTGACCGTCCTGGCGCTGTCATTGACCACCAGGGTACCGCTGCCGCCGGTGCAGTAGATCAGCAGGTGGGTGTTGTGGTGCCTGCGCTGCATGCGATGCCCCACCGCCCTGGGGTAGAAGCCCATGGCGAGGGGGTACAGGTCCCTGCTGAGGGGGTGGTCCACCAGTACATCCAGCAAAAATTGCGGGGTGATAAAGCGCACCCCGTCTTCCGGCAGGGGCCAGCTGGAGGTGATTTTGTCGAGGGTTTCCCTGCTTGCGGTCACGGAGATCCTTGCCTTGCGGCCAGTGGGGGGCGGAGTTGTGTACAAGTCAGTGCGACTTGCCTGAATGAATGGCAATATAGTCCATATTGTTCGCAATTTCTGCCATTTCGCGGGCAGTCCCCGGGTGTTTTAATGGCACCATCGCAAATAACGAGATTATGCCATGGCTACCCCTATCCCCCCCGCCGGCAAAGCCTTTCCGGACACTGTTCCCCTGTTTATCGACGGTGAGTGGCGGGCCAGCACCGCCACCGAGTTGCTGCCGGTGACCAACCCCGCCACCCAGGAGGTGCTGACCCAGGTGCCCTTTGCCACCGTTGCCGAAGTGGACGAGGCGGTGGCCTCGGCAAAACGCGCCTTTGCCACCTGGAAGGAGGTCCCCACCCCGGTGCGGGCCCGGATCATGCTCAATTACCAGCACCTGCTGAAACAGCACCACGACGAGCTGGCGGGGATCATTTCCCGGGAGCTGGGCAAGACCTTCGAAGATGCCAAGGGGGACGTGTGGCGGGGTATCGAGGTGGTGGAGCACGCCGCCAATGTTGCGTCCCTGATGATGGGTGAAACCGTTGAAAACGTCGCCCGGGAAATCGACTGTTACTCCTATATCCAGCCCCTCGGGGTGTGCGCGGGGATTACCCCGTTCAATTTCCCGGCGATGATCCCCCTGTGGATGTTCCCCATGGCCATTGCCTGTGGCAATACTTTTGTCCTCAAGCCCTCGGAGCAGGATCCCCTGACCCCCACCCGCCTGGTGGAGCTGTTTGAAGAGGCGGGCGCCCCCAAGGGGGTGTTGCAGCTGGTTCACGGCGGCCGCAATCAGGTGGATCAATTGCTGAATCACCCGGACATCCAGGCCATTTCCTTTGTCGGCTCGGTGCCGGTGGGCCAGCATATCTACCGCACCGGCACCCAGAACCTGAAGCGGGTACAGGCCTTTGCCGGGGCCAAGAACCACATGGTGGTGATGCCGGACGCCAACAAGCAGCAGGTGATCAACAATATTGTCGGCGCGTCCTGCGGTGCCGCCGGGCAGCGCTGCATGGCCATCTCCGTGGCGGTTCTGGTGGGCGAGGCCCGGGACTGGGTGGACGACATCGCCGCCGCCTTTGCCACCATCCGCCCCGGTGTGTGGACGGATGACACCGCCGCCTACGGCCCCTTGATCAGCCCCCAGGCCCGCCAGCGGGTATTGAACGCCATCGCCAAGGGCAAGGAGGACGGCGCCCGCTGCGTCGTCGATCACGCGGAGTGCACCGTGGAGGGCTACCCCGACGGCAATTGGCTGGGGCCCGTGGTGTTTGCCGGCGTCACCCCCGACATGGATCTCTACAGGGATGAAATCTTCGGCCCGGTGCTGTGCCTGATGGAAGCGGAGACCCTCGAGGAGGCCATCGAGTTGGTCAACGCCAACCCCTATGGCAACGGCACCTCCATTTTTACCGCCTCCGGGGCTGCGGCCCGCAAATACCAGCACAATATCCTGGTGGGTCAGGTGGGAATCAATGTCCCCATTCCGGTGCCCCTGCCGTTTTTCTCCTTCACCGGCTGGCGGGGCTCCTTCTACGGCGATCAACACGCCTACGGCAAGCAGGCGGTGCGCTTTTACACCGAAACCAAGACCGTCACCGCCCGCTGGTTCGACAGCGATATCCCCGCCAGTGGGCCCAATATGTCGATTCATCTGAAATAACAGCCTGTTGCGGAGACCCGACAAGTCATGGACTTCAATCTCAGCGATGACCAGCTCGCCTTTCAACACAGCGCCCGGGCCTTTGCCCGGGGAGAGCTGGCCCCCCGGGCGGCGGAGTGGGACGAACACAAGATTTTCCCCCGGGAGGTGATTGCCGCCGCCGGCGAACTGGGCTTCTGTGGGCTCTATAGCCCGGAGGAGCAGGGCGGTCTGGGGCTGTCCCGGCTGGACACCACCCTTGTCCTCGAGGAGTTGGCCGCGGGCTGTACGTCCACCGCGGCCTTTATTTCGATCCACAATATGGCCACCTGGATGATCGCCACCTGGGGCAGCGACAGCCTGCGTCAGCAGTGGTGCGGCGAGCTCACCAGTGGCCGCAAGCTGGCCTCCTACTGCCTTACGGAAGCCAATGCCGGGTCGGACGCCGCCTCCTTGCGCACCACCGCGCGGCGGGACGGCGACGCCTATGTGGTCAATGGCGGCAAGCTGTTTATCAGCGGCGCCGGCGACACCGAGATGCTGGTGGTGATGGTGCGCACCGGTGCCCGGGATTCCGGGGCCGGGGGTATCACCGCCCTGGCCATCCCCGCGGACCTGCCCGGGGTTGGCTTTGGCAAGAATGAAACCAAGCTCGGCTGGAACAGTCAGCCCACCCGGGCCATCACCTTCGACAATGCGCGGGTGCCGGTGGCCAATCGCTTGGGTGACGAGGGCGAAGGCTTTAAGATTGCCATGCGCGGCATCGACGGCGGGCGGATCAATATCGCCGCCTGCTCCCTGGGGGCCGCCCAGGCCTGCCTGAGCGCCAGTCAGCTTTACCTGCGGGAGCGCCAGCAGTTCGGCCAGCCCCTGGCCCAGTTCCAGGCGCTGCAGTTCCGCCTCGCCGAGATGCTCACCAACCTGGTGGCGGCGCGGCAGATGGTGCAGCGGGCGGCCTTCGCCCTGGACACCAACCACCCGGAGAAAACCGTGTACTGCGCCATGGCCAAGCGCTTCGCCACCGACGCCGGCTTCGAGATCTGCAACCAGGCGCTACAGCTCCACGGGGGCTACGGCTATTTGCGGGAATACCCCATCGAGCGTTTTTTCCGCGATGCCAGGGTGCACCAGATTCTTGAAGGCACCAATGAAATCATGAACGTCATCACAGCCCGCCGCCTGCTTCAGGACGGCGCCACCGAGGTACTCAGATGAGCACATTACAGGTCGAAAAACGCGGTCACACCGCCATCGTGACCATGAACAACCCCCCGGCCAACACCTGGACGCCGGAGAGCCTGGCCCAGTTGCAGGGCATCGTCGCCGAGCTCAACGCCGACCGCGACAACTACGCCCTGATCATCGCCAGCGACAGCGAGAAGTTCTTCAGCGCCGGCGCCGATCTCAGTCGCTTCAATCACGACGACAAGGGCCTGTCCTTCACCTTTGCCAACGCCTTTGGCGACGCCTTCGAGGCCCTGGCCAGCTATAACGGGGTGTCCATTGCCGCCATCACCGGCTACGCCATGGGCGGCGGCCTGGAAGTGGCCCTGTGTTGCGACCTGCGTATCGCCGAGGAACAATCCCAGATGGCCCTGCCGGAAGCTGGGGTTGGGCTGCTGCCCTGCGGCCTCGGCACCCAGCAGTTGCCCTGGCTGATTGGCGAGGGCTGGGCCAAGCGCATGATCCTCCTCGGCGAGCGGGTCACTGCTGCAAAGGCCCTGGAGATCGGCCTGGTGCAGGAGGTGGTAGCCACTGGCACCGCGCTCGACAAGGCCCTGGAGCTGGCCGCCAAGGTGGCCAACCAGAGTCCCACCTCGGTGCGCTACTGCAAGCAGCTGATCATGGCGGCCCGCAGCCAACCCATGGCCAGTACCTATGCCCTGGAGCGGGAGCTGTTTGTCAAACTCTGGGACAGCGAGGACCAGAAGGAGGGTGTGGCCGCCTTTGTGGAGAAGCGCAAGCCGCAGTGGAAGAATCGCTGAGTTGCAGGTTGCAGGTTGCAGGTTGCAGGTTGCAGGTTGCAGGTTGCAGGTTGCAGGTTGCAGGTTGCAGGTTGCAGGTTGCAGGTTGCAGGTTGCAGGTTGCACGTAAGAGCACCAGTGGCCGCGGGCTACCGATCCATCTCCGCTGTGGTGCATCGTCAAAACACCGTGTTTGCAGTTGGCAGCCACGTGCAACGTGAAACGTGCAACTCAAAATAAAAGGAACAACCATGTCCACAACGACTGACCTTCCCGTAGTGCTGGAAACCCTGCCGTCCGGCAACGGCTATAACATCGGCCTGGCCACCCTCAACGCCCCCAAGTCCCTCAACTCCCTCACCCTGGCCATGGTGGACCTGCTCACCCCCCAATTGCGGGCCTGGCAGGACGATCCCAGTATCGCCTGCGTGGTGTTGCGGGGCAGCGGTGACCGCGCCCTGTGCGCCGGCGGCGATGTGGTAAAGCTGCGGGA
>Ga0079224_100004519_pt1 | contig 18035 bp, 10 predicted proteins | sample Stecom2015_FD_80414 | JGI IMG/M metagenome (GOLD analysis project Ga0079224, IMG submission 80414) | Agricultural soil microbial communities from Utah to study Nitrogen management - Steer compost 2015 | ecosystem: Environmental > Terrestrial > Soil > Agricultural land | place: USA: Utah...
GCCCGGCTCCATCGTGCCGGTCACGCCCGCCGCCTTCTCCAGCAGGTCCGGACGACCCACGTCGCCGACGAAGATGAAGTCGCCCGTGAACGCGCCCATCGGCTCATCCGCGGCCGCCGTGTCCGTCACCAGGAACGTGAGGTGCTCCGGCGTGTGGCCGGGCGTGTGCATCGCCTCGATCCGGATGTTGCCGACCATGAAGTGGTCCCCATCCCGGAGCAGGACCGCGTCGATCTCGTCCGCGAACGCGTACTGCCAGTCCGGCCCGCCCTCCGCCGAGAGATACGCACGCGCACCCGTCCGCTCGACCAGGTCACGGAGGCCCGAGACGAAGTCCGCGTGGATGTGCGTCTCCGTCACGTGCGTGATCCGCAAGCCCTGCCGCTCGGCCGCCTCCAGATACTGGGCCACATCACGGTTGGGGTCCACGACCACCGCCTCACCCGTCGCCGCACAGCCGACCAGGTAGCTCGCCTGCGCGAGCTTCTCATCGTAGAACCTTTCGAGATACATGTCCCCTCTCTGCACCTTCCCTACGGAATTTCACCCTGGACCGGTTCGGCAGGGACCGGACGAGCCCCCTCGTCCGCCGCCCCCGCGCCACCGACCACGACGCCACGATTCTGATAGAGGATCGCGATCCCCATCACCATCAGGAAGATCGCGAAGGCCCGCTGGAGCGAGGCCTGAGGGATGTGGCGGACCAGCGACGTCCCGACCACGATCCCGATCACGGCGACCGCCGTGAACAGTCCCATGAACCCCCACGCCACCTCGACCTGGCCGAGATAGCCATAGAAACCGGCGAACGACTTCAGCCCGATGACCAGCAGCGACGTCCCCACCGCCTCCTTCATCGGGACCTTCCCCAGCAGCACCAGCGCAGGAACGATCAGGAAACCACCCCCGACGCCGACCAGACCCGTGAGGACGCCGACCGCCAGACCCTCCACCACGATCAGCCCGAGCGACATCCCACCGCCCACGCCCCGACGCTCCACCGCCTCCGAAGACCCGCCCCGACCCCGGAACATGAAGTACGCCGCCAGGAGCATCACGACCGCGAAGAGCACGAGCTGGGCCGCACCGCTGAAGAAGACCGCCAGGCGGGCGCCCAGGTACGTCCCCACCATCGCGACCACACCGAAGACCAGCGCGACACGGAGATTCACGTTCCCCGCACGCCAGTGACCGATCGCGCCGAACAGACTCGTCGCACCGACCACCGCCAGACTCATCGCAATGGCTTCCTTCGCCCCGAAACCCAGGACATAGACGAAAACCGGGACCGTGAGGATCGAGCCTCCCCCACCCAGCAGCCCCAGCGTCAATCCGATCACGAGCGCCAGTCCAACGCCCAACCCGACCAATTCCCCGCCTCCTCGACTCCTTGCCCGCGGCTCGTCACCCGAGTCCCTGTCACACTACATGACCACATAGTAATACATGTCCCCGGTGGCGTCAACCCCGGGGCGGTCGCCCGCGATGCCGCTGGGGCCCCTGGTTCGAAGTGGCGGATTTCGCTATATTACCAGGGTGGAATGTAGCAATGGAGGTGGTTGTATGGTGGTTCGCGATATTTCGGACGAGGGGCTCGAGCTGATCGCCGCGCGGTTCAAGGTGCTGGCCGAGCCGATGCGTCTCCGGATCCTGTACGCGTTGCGCGGGGGTGAGAAGGGCGTGTCGGAGCTGGTCGCGGAGATCGGCGCGGGTCAGGCGAACGTATCGAAGCATCTGGGGCTCCTGTACCGGCACGGGATGGTCACGCGCCGGAAGGAGGGGCTGAACGTATTCTACCGGATCGCGGATGATGTGGTCCTCCAGCTCTGCGAGTTGATGTGCTCGAGTCTGGAATCGGAGCTGGACTCCCAGCGTGCGGCTCTCGCGCGGGCGTAGTCGGGTCGGCATACCCGATCCGCGCAGCACGGTCGCCCCGGCAACCCGTGCGGCGCGGGTCGCACGCTCCGGCCCACGGCGGCCGTCTCCGTGCCGATCCGCCCGTTCGGTCCACGCGTCCCTCCCTACCCCACCGGCGCACCCGTACGGCGCCGAAGTTGCAGGCGTAAGCGAACGGATCGAGGTCCTTCGCGGAGTGGGCCGGTGGAGAGAGAACGGATCGAGGTTCCCGTCAAGCTGATCCAGGACGAGCTCGCTGCCCTCGCCACGGTCGTCGCCTCGTACTACAGCAAGTTGACGGGCGTGGGCGTCCCCCGTGAGCTGGCCGACCGGCTCGTGCTGGATTTCCACTCCTGGTTGATCAATCAGTATCGGCTGACGAGCGACAGGCAGTGAAGGTCGGGGTCGATCCTCCATCGTCGATCGTCCGTTCTCGCCTCGGGTCGCGTCGCCCTCAGCGGACGTGAACGCGGACGGAGTCCCGGGCGCCGCCTGACCATTCCGCATGGATCCAGTGTGTCCCGGGTTCGAGGCGCCAGCGCGCGCCGGCGTGCGGCCGTCCGTCGATGGACCAGCGCACGGTCTCGCCGGCATCGCCCCCGGCGGCGACGAGCGGGATGGTCGCGTACCGGGGGTGGACGCCGACGGGTCGTTCGAAGACGTCGTCGTGTTCGGGCGAGGCGATCCGGTACCGCGGCGGCGTGTCCGGGCCCGGCTCGCGGGGGCCGCCGGCGTCGGGGGGTGGGCCCGTCGTCACCCGGATCTCGCCGTCGGGGTGCACGGTCGCGGCCCACTCGGCGTACTCGGCGGGGAGCGTCGTGCGTCCGTCTCGTTCCCAGTCGTCCATCCGGGTCGGTTCGGTCCCCGGCAGGAACCATTCGATCGTGGAGGCGCACACGTCCGTTGCCCGGAGTCCGGACAGGAGGCAGACGGGGACCGCGGTCGCGCCGAGCTGTTCGGGCGTCGGGAACCGTCCGGGCGGGTACCGGCGGGCGGTCAGGAGCGCGGCGCGCTGCAGGAGCGGCCCCGCGCCGCTGATCCCGCTCACGCCTCGCATCGGCCGGCCGCTGAAGTTTCCGACCCAGACGGCGACGGTGAACCCCGCGGTCGTCGCGACGGCCCAGTTGTCGGTGAAGTGCCGGCTCGTCCCGGTCTTGGCCGCCGCGGGGAACGGGAGGTCGAGCGGCGTTTCGACGCCGAAGCCGGGCACGCGGGAGACCGGGTCGCTGAGGATGTCGAGGACGAGGGCGGCCGCGCCCGGTGAGTGGAAGCGTCGTCCGTCCTCTTCGGGCACGGCGGGGTGCGAGGTCTGCGATTCGAGCCACCGGACCGGCCGCCAGACGCCGCCGTTCGCGAGTGCGCGGAACGCGTTCGCGACCTCGAGGAGCGTGACCTCACCGTTGCCGAGGGCGAGGCCGAGGCCGTAGTGCTCGGCCGGCCGGTCGAGGGAGGCGAAGCCGGCGTCGCGGAGCGTGGTGAGGAGCGGTCCGGTCCCGATCCGCTCGGCCAGTTCGACGGACGGCACGTTGAGCGAGCTCGCGAGCGCGACCCGTGCGCGGACCGGGCCGCGGAAGCGTCGGTCGTAGTTCTGGGGCCGGTACGGGCCGGTCAGGGTGTCGTAGCTGCGGGGCACGTCGGGCAGCACGGTCGCGGCGGTGTAGCCGCGGTCGAAGGCGAGGCCAAAGAGGAACGGCTTCAGGACCGAGCCCGGCTGGCGGCGGGACACGACCATGTCGACCTGGCCGTCCGTCCCGGCCCAGAAGTCCGGCGAGCCGACCCACGCCAGGATCCCGCCGGTCCGGTTATCGAGGACGACGACGGCCGCGTGTTCGGCGTTCCGGCCCTCGGGCATCCGGACCGTGTGCCGGACCTCGGCCTCGAGGGCGCGCTGGAGCTCGAGGTCGAGCGTGGTGCGAACGATCCCGGTGAGGGGTTCGCCGGCGCCCGTGGCCCGAGATGCCGTGGTCCGGAGGAGCCAGGTCGTGAAGTGCGGCGCGAGGAACCGGGGCGTCGTTCCGGCGACGAGGACGGGCTCGTCGCGTGCGCGGGCGACGTCCTCGGGCCGAGCGAGTCCGAGCGCGGCGAGCCGGTCGAGGACCCTGCCGCGACGTTCCGCCGCCCGCGCCGGGTCGACGAGCGGGTTGTCGCGCGACGGCGCGCGGGCGAGCCCAGCCAGGAGCGCGGCCTGGGCGAGGCTCACGTCCGAGGCCGAGCGCCCGAAGTAGAGCGACGATGCCGCGGCGACGCCGACCGCGCCCTGCCCGAGCGGGACGCGGTTCAGGTACACCTCGAGGATCCGCGGCTTCTCGAGGTGCGCCTCGAGCCGGAGCGCCCAGAGCGCCTGCGCGAGCTTCCCGGTCCAGCTCCGCGGCGTCGGCCGGAGGAGCCGCGCGGTCTGCATCGTGATCGTCGACGCGCCCGACACGACCCGTCGGGCCCGGAGGTTGTCCCTCGCGGCCCGGGCGACGGCCCGGAGGTCGACGCCCCGGTGCTCGAAGAAGCGGTGGTCCTCGGCGGCGATGAACGCCTGCACGATCTCCGGGTCGACCTCGGCGAGCGGGACCCAGCCGCCGCGGCTCCCGTCCTCTGACCGGGTCGTCCGGAGCGTCAGCCCGTGACGGTCCTGGATGACGAGCGTCGGGACCGGGCCCAGGTCGGCCAGCTCCGGCGGGAGCGGGCGCGCGATCCAGGCCGCGAGGCCGAGGCCCGTGCCGACCACGGCCGCCGAGGCGGCCACGGCCAGGCGGACGACGAGTCGCCACCGCTCTCCACGTCGTGCCAGGAGCCTCCTCATCGTGGGCGCCCCTACTCCCTCACCTCCACGACGGTGAACTCGCCGCCGGCCGAGCGTCCGTTCACGCCGGGGTTGTACATCTCCTCCGCGTGGGTCGGCGGGTAGAGGAAGGTCCCGACCGTCGTCGCGCGGGCGAGATAGGTCGCGGAGTGGGTCCCGGGCCAGAGGACCGTCGCCGAGTAGACGACGCGATCGTCCCGCAGCTCCTTGTGATCGAAGGGCGACCAGATCCCGGCGTCCCACGCGCCGTACGCCCATCCGATCCCCTGCTCGCGAAGCGACTCGCCGGTCACCGCCTCCTCGCCGCCGTACGGACTCACGGTCCGGAGACTCAGGTCGACGGGCTCGAGCCCCGCGGGGAGCGGATCGTCCAGGACGACGAAGTGTCGCTCGCTCGGGACCGTGACCCGGAGTCGGACGCGCACCAGCTCGCCCGCCTTCACGCTCACGATCGGCTCTCCGGTCCGCACGTCCTCGTACCAGCGCTCGACGCGGATCCCGCGGTCGACGGGCTGGAGCTGCAGCCCCTTCGGCGCCTCGCGGACCGTGACGTAGTAGAACAGCGGCGCGCCCTCGCCCCGGATCGAGAGCCGCACGACGGGTCGGCCGTCGGGGCCCGACTCGACGAGGCCGTCGAGGGGGACCGACATCCCGGGCGCGGTCCGCCCATCGATCGGGCCGGCCCGATCCTCGCCACCCGGTGTCGCCCGGACCTGCGCGCCCTGCGTCGCTCGAGCCTGCGCGTCTGGTGTCACCCCGGCCCGTGCGCTCGGCGTCGCCCGCGACGACGCCGCCTGATCGACAACCATCCGATCCAGGACCGTTCGGCCGCGGGCCTCGATCCGGACCCGCGTCGGCCCGCCGACGCGTCGCACGGCTTCGAAATCTCGGAGCGCGAGAGCCGCGAAGCCGTAGTCCTGCGGGTTCCACCACGACCTCGCGCCTGCCCTGCCCCGGTCGACGAGCGACTCGACGACCGGCCCGACGAGCGGGTGCGCGGGTTCGACCGTGAGGAGCGCCGAGAGCAGACGGGCGATGGGACGGGTGCGCGAGCCGAAGTAGTGGCCGCCGACCGTCGAGTCCGCGAAGACGGCGGTCCGCCCCTCGACCCGGACCGAGGCGAGCGCATGCTCGAGCAGCGCCCGGGCCTCGATGGACCGGCCTCGTCGGGCGACGACCTCGGCGAGAAGGACGCGGTCCTCCCAGTGCAGCCGCCCGGCCTGCTGCAGGAGCGAGTTCTCGGTCGCGACGTCCGGCCGTCCGATCCGGCTCAGGTAGTCGGCCGCGGCCAGGCGCTCGGCCAGCGCGTTCGCGACCTCGCCTTGCCAGCGCGCGACGACGAAGTTCGGCTCGAGCGGGCGGCGCAGACTCCCAGCCAGGTAGTCGCCGAGCCGGGAGAGGACGACGGTGTCGACCTCGATCCCGACGGCCTTCGCCTCGAGGAGGACGCGGCCGGCGTAGGCGGAGAGCCAGGGCGAGGTCCAGCCGCCGACGCCCCAGTAGCCGATCCCGCCGTCCGCGCGCTGGCGGAGCGTTAGCGTCCGGACCGCGGCCTCGATCCGCGTACGGGCGCGGGCACGGGCCGCCTCATCCTCATCCGCAGCAGCGCCTCCGTTGCTCCCACCTCCCCGGGCACTTCCGGCACTCCCGCCAGCTGCGCCGCTCACCGACGCGGCCTCGGCGCCGTACAGCGCGATCAGCGGCAGGATCGCGCTCCCGATCTGTTCGGTGCAGGCGTACGGGTAGAGCTGCATCTCGCGCCACGCGCCCTGGAGGAAGGCGAGGGACGAGGCGCCGAAGTCGATCTCGAGACGGGATCGGGACGGGTCGACGTCGTCCTGCAGCGGGATCAGGATGCTCGCCGTGTCGTGCAGCACCCCCGCGATGGTCTGGGTGAGCGGGTAGTGGTTCGGGCGAATCGGCACGGCGTGGGCGACGGCGTCGGCCTCGCCCCCGGCGCGTGCCGCGAACTGGAAGCGCGCGCTGTCGCCCGGCGTCGCGGTGAAATCGAAGCGGACCTCCCTGCCGCGGCCGGCCTCGAGGCGCTCGTCCTTCCGGGCGCGGCCCTCGAGCCGGATCCCGCTCGCCGTCGCGTCGACCCGGACCCGTGGCGTCCCACCCATCCTCGAGTTGAGGACGACGCCCGCGGAGAAGCGGTCGCCTTCGCGGACGAAGCGGGGGAGCGCGGGGCGCGCGACGAGCGGGCGGGTGACGAGGAGCTCCGTGTGGCCGGACCCGTAGCGGTCGCCCGCGGTCACGGCGACGGCCATGACCCGGAAGGTCGTCAGGTTGTCCGGGAGCTTCGCCGCCGCCGTCGCGTTCCCGTCCGCATCGGTGACGACGGATCCGAGGAAGAAGGCGGTCGACTCGAAGCGGGACCGGAGGATCCCGGCCACATCGTCGCCGCCGCCGCCGCCGGGCTCGCGCCGGCCCTTCTGTCCGTCCGGGACCTGCGCCGCGACGGAGACGAGGTTGCTCGCGAGCCGCACCCCGACGCCGCGCGCAGGATAGAGGAGATCGATCGGGTCCGGCGTGCGGTAGCCGGTCAGCGCGAGGACGCCCTCGTCGACGGCCCAGAGCGTGACCTCGGCGCGCTCGCCGCGGCCGGCGGCGTCGCGGACGGTGAGGTGGACCCGGGCCATGTCGCCCGGGCGGTACTCGGATCGCTCGGGACGGAGCCGGACGTCGAGGCGCTTGACCTCCGGTGTGACGCGGAGGTCGGCGTATCCGACCCGGAGCGTCGGACAGCCGGGGTCGTCGAGCGGGCCGGGCGCTGCGCTCCGGCCGCGGATGACGACGACCGAGACGAAGACGTTCGGCGCGTGCGCCTCGGTGATCGGGAGCCGGATCGTCGTCGCGCCCGAGCCGATCCGGATCCGGCGCGACTCGAGGACCCGCTCGCGCTCGACGGTGATCCACGTCTCGGCGTCGGTGAAGGGCGAGGCCAGGAAGAGCGTGGCCGTGTCCCCGACGGCGTAGCGCTCGCGGTCGGGGATCACGTCCATCTTGAGCTGACTGTCGTCGTTCCACGGGACCCAGTCCGAGCCCGACGCCCAGCGGGAGAAACGGGTCGTCGCGGTCCGGCCGCCGGTGTCCTCGGCCGTCAGCGTCACGGTGTACGCGCCGCCGGCGGGCGGGGTGAAGGTGCACGCGACGGGCTCCGCGCCGGTTCGGATCGCGCACGTCGCGACGGTGTCCGCGACCCAACCGCCGACCTCCTGGACCGTGCCGCCGCGGTAGCGACGAACGCGGTGCCACTCCCGGCGGACGACGGTGCCCCGGACCGCGACGCCGGCGACTCGCCCGCCGTCGGGGCGGACGGCGAGGACATCGAGGGTGACGGGCGAGCCGGCGGTCCAGAAGTAGCCGTCGCCCCGGGGCCGGGCCGCGACATAGAACTCGGCCGGGTGCACCGTGAACGATGCCGCACCCGCGACCGTCTGACGGTTCGCGTCGACGACGTTCGCGATCACGTCGACCCGGGACGGGCGGCCGCCGACGGGCTCCGGGAGCGGGAGCCGGAGATCGTGCCGCCCGCCGGCGTCGAGCGTGTCCACGCCCTCGCCCACGTGACGGGGGCCGTCGTACTCGGCGTCGTCCCACCAGCTCGGGCCTGCGCCGATCCGGTAGCCGTCGGCCCCGGGGATCTCGAGCTCCCACGGCGAGATCGGACGCTGGCGGACGGTCCAGCGGACCGGCGCCCGGGCCATCGGCGCGCCGAAGAGGTAGCGCGCGGCGACGTGGACGTCGACGGTGTCGCCCGTGAGGCGCGGCGCGTCGTCGCCGACGACGTCGACCAGGAACTCCGGCGGGCGGTACTCGGCGACCTGGTAGTGCGTCGTCGCATGGGGCTCCCACTCCCCGTCGCGCCGGCGGTGGACCACGATCTGGTAGTGACCGAGCGGAATGCCCTGGGCGAGACGGATCGAGCGGTCCGCGGTGCCGAAGGCGCTGAGCGGCGCCGTCGCCTCCTCGAGGATGCCGTTCTCGCGGTCGCGGAAGACCCAGCGGATCGAATCGCCCGGCGACGGCGCGCGCAGCGAGCCGAGCGGGCCGTCCCGGACGATCGCCTTCGCATGCACGACCTCGCCCGGGCGGTAGATCCCGCGCTCGGTGAAGACGGTCGCGGCCGCGGGCACGCGCTGCGTGCCCCAGGCGCTGGAAACGTTGAAACGCCACGGCGCGAGGTCCGGGTCGTGCGCGGTCACGCCGACCACGGCACGGTCGTCGCCGAGCGTCACGGCGACGTAGCCGTAGAAGTTCGCACACATCCAGCCCTCGCACGGCTCGGCCGGCGGCGGGAGCGGGTCGAGCACGGCGAGTCCGTCGGGGCCGGTCCGGCCGGTCGCTCGGATGCGGCCCTGCGCATCGTGCAGGGTGACCACCGCGCCGGGACGAGGGAGGCCGTCGCTCACACCCGTCACCCACACGACCGCCTGGTCCACGCCGATACGGGCGTGGACGGCGAGATCGGTGACCTGGACGAGGGCGATGGGGCGGCGGTGCTGCGAGACCGAATCGAGCGCGGCGCTCCCGACCTTCACGGCGTAGAGCGTGGCGGGGCGGGCCGCCGCCGGGCCATCGATCGATGCCGCCACGGGGGTACGCCCCGGCGGCGTACGTCCGGAGGTATGCGAAGCGGCATTCGCGCCCGACGCTGCGCTGGTCCCGGATCCGGCCGCGCCGCCGTCCACGCCGCGCGTCGCCCGCGAGATCCGCACGCCGGTGACGTGCCGCTCGTCCCGCCCCGCAGCGACGGGGATCGACCACCGCACCGCCGCCCCCGAGGAGTCGAGCGCCTGGAACGGGGCCTCCCACCCCCAGCTCTGTCCGAGGAACGCGGCCTCCATCGAGTCGGGGACCGGGACGGCGTGGACCTCGAGCGTGTCGACGTTCACGTGCTGCACCGCGAGCGTGCCGAGTCCGTTCCGCTCGACGAGGAGCCGGCCGTACTCGTACGTGACGCTCGGCGGGAAGCCCGTCGTGATGAAGGCCCGGACGTTCACGCCCTCCAGGCGCTGGCCGAAGACATCGACGAGCGCGGTGTCGACGACGACGGCGTAGTGCTGACGAGGTCCGAGCCTCGCGTCCAGGATCCACGTCGCGGACTCCTCGGCCGTGTCCCGGGCCGTGAACGGGACCCCGGGCTCGAGCCGGACGTGACGGAGCACGTCGCCGCCCCGAACGGGGGTGCTGAAGTGGACGCGCACCGGGCCCGTCGCACACCAGCGCCCGCCGGCGCACTCCACGGACGCGAGCCGGAGCGGGCCGTACGTCCAGAAGCTCCAGTTGACTCGCTCCGCGCCGGGCTCGATCGTGCGCGGGACGCCGAGCGAGGCGCTGCACCCGAGCGGGAGCGCCGCGGCCGGAACCAGCTCCACGACTCGCCTCAGATCCCGCGCCGGGTCCCGCGGATAGGGACCGCCAAAACCCGTGTAGCGGAAGAAGACGGGGTCGCCCTCCTCGTCGATCAGCCGGATACCGAGCGGGCGGAGCGCGACGGATCCGCCGCCGCACGCGGCCGAGAGACGGATCTCCATCGCTTGCGCCAGCACCGACGGGTCGACCGGCGAACTCACGAGGAACTTCAAGACCGGACGCTCCGGGAGATGGCGGGCATCGCCCGAGGCCCTCACGGGGGATCCGGTCAGGACCCGTGGCGGCGAGACCCGGAAGGTGTGCCGGTACGCACGCTCCAGCGCGCTCCCATCGACCGCGCGGACGTCGGGGGAGATCGTGATGGTGTAGACGGCGCCAGGCTCGAGCGGCTCGGACGGCGTGAACCGGATCGTCACCGGGTCCCGCCACTCCAATCGACCCGCGACCGCCGGCTCCAGGCGGAAGATCGACGCCGGATCAATCGTCGCGTCCAGACCCGCCGCGACGGGACGGTCGAAGATGACCAGGAGCTGCGCATCCGGCTCCGCGGGCGTCGCCGGCGAGACGTGCATGACGCGGAGCACGCCCGGGGCGGGGCTCACGGCCTGGAGCGCGGCGAAGAGCAGGGCAAGGCGAAGCGGTTGCATGAGGTGCAAGGGCCAAGAGTCGTGTTCGGCGGACCAGGTTCCAATGTCTATTCTTGCTCCATTCAGCTATCAAGATGCCCGCAAGTATGCCTGCAAATTGTCTGCAACACGCCATGAAGGTACCCGCAGGCGGGCAACCAAATGCTGAAGTGGGTCAACATTAGACACTGGAACCTGGTCCGCATGGTTAGTGTCCGACGTAGACCAGATCGTGCGGGGTCGAGCTCTCGAGCGCGACGTACCACCGCGCGGCCTCGTCATCCCGGCCGATCTCGGCGAGCGCCCTGGCCCTCAGGAACCGCTCGCGGGCAAGGGCGACGAAGGGCGAGACCATGGCCGACTGGTGCCAGGTCTCGAAATTGATCCCCTCGAGTGTTGTGAGCGCGTCGTTCGGCCGGTCGTCGGCGAGGGCGACGGTCGCGCGGATCCCGGCGGCGTACGCGCGCGCGTGGGGCCGGTCGCCTGCTTCGAGCGCGGCGGCGGCGAGGAGCGCGTCCGCGGAGCGCCCCAGCCGAGCGTGCAGGAGTCCGACGAGGTAGGTACGGATGTCGGCTTCGAGCCCTGGGTGGAACGTCACATAGGGGACATCCTCGGCCCCCGACGTCGCTTCCGGAGCCGGATCGACGGATTCGAGGCGGCGGAGGATGGCCTCCACCTCGTCGTCCGATACGGGAACGAAGGGCGCGGCGGCGAGGAGCGCCCGGTACTGCAGCGCCAGCTCGGGGTGCAGCGCATCGGCGCGGTCCAGTTCGACGACGGCGGCCGGCCAGTCGCCGCGGGCGAGCGCCAGCTCGGCCAGCAGGGCGTGTGCCGCGCCTCGTACCCGTGCCGGTCGGTGCGGCTCGGTCAGCATGTATGCCAGCCGTGCCGCGGCCTCCGGGTCGCGGCCGTAGACGGCGGTGAAGACGACGGGGACGAGGACGTAAATCGGGGGCAGCGTACTCAGTTCGGCGCCCACTCTCTGCTCGGCCGCCCGATCCTCCCGAGCGACGGCGTAGAGCGCCCGCGCGGCGTCCAGGACCGGCTGTCCGGGTCGCGTTGCGAGCTGGAGTCGGTCGACCACGGAATCCAGCGCCGGGAGTCGTCGCTCCCACGCGTAGACGCGGACCAGGTGCAACAGCGCCTCCTCGTGGTCGGGATCGAGTGCGACGACGCGCTCGAACGCGCTCCGCGCGTCCTCCATGGCGCCCGGCCTGCCGGTCCGGGTGCCGGCGTGGAAGAGCACCTCGCCGAGGGCAAGCCACGCCTCGACGTCATCCGGATCGGCGGCCAGCAGCGAGCGGAACCGTGCCTCGGCCTCGACCGACGCCCCGCGGTGGTACGCGGCGATCCCCTCGAGGAACCGGCGGTCTCGCGCCGGGAGCCGAACCGCGTGCCGCAGGGCGCGGGCGATGGTGCGCTCGATCTCGCCCGGCGTCGCATCAGCGTTCCATTCAGTGGCGACGGCGTGGCGGAAATGCGCGAGTGCGAAGCCGGTGTCGATCGCGACGGCGCGCGCGAACGCGTCGGCGGCGAGCTCGAAGCGACCGGCCCGGAACGCGGCCTCGCCCTCGAGATAGGCCTTGAGCGCGTCGACGGAATGGGTCGTCAACGCGGCAAGCTGCGAGAAGCGCTGCCCGGGCCCGGCGTATACGCCGGCGAGGAGTTTCCGGGCCAGTTCGTCGACGAGCTGGAAGATGCCCGCCTCGTCGTCGGACGCGGCCTCGACGAGCGCGCGAACCTCGCCCTGGTCGTCGTACAGACCGGCATGCACCCGCAGCCGACCGCCCACTTCGATCACGCTGCCCATCACGAAGAGGCCCGCGCCGAGCCGCCGCGCGATGGTCCGTCCGACCTCCGGATCGAGGGCCCACGTTCGCGTGCCCGTGCCCACGTCGACGCGTGTATCCGGCCCTCGTCCCGCGTCTGGCCCCGCCGCCCGTCCTTCCCCAACGCTTCGTGCTTCGCCTGGAACGCCCGATCTCGCTCCCCACGATGCGTCGACCCCTGCCTGCTCCCCTGTCTCCCGCCCGGGCGCCCTCCCGGACTCCGCGGGCGCGCCGGTGCCGCGGTCCTTCACGGCACCGAGCACGGCGTGCGGATCCACGCTGCGCAGCTCGCCCGCGCCGTTGAGGCTCATACTGAGCAGGTCCACCATCCCTTCGGCCAGATAACCGAACTCGGGGGCGCCGCGCACGATGAACGGGAGCACGGCGATGACCCGGTCGGACGGCGGCGCGCCCCGAGTCCGCGGCCAGAGCGCGACGGCACTGGCGATGCCGACGACGCCGATCGCCGCAAGCCCGCCGACCCATGCGCGCCGCATCGAAGGCGAAGCCGGGAGCACGGGCCACCGCAGAGAACGCGCCGGCGCGAGCAACCCGCGCGGTCACGGTGGAACCGGATCGCCTCACGGACCTGCTCATCGCCGGCGGGCACACGCTCGAGTGCGGCCGCGGCGGCGCGATGGAGCGCGCTGCGCCGGGCCGGGTTCGTCAGATCGTAGACCGCGCGTCGCAGCAACTCATGGGCGAAGACCAGGCCGCGCGCGCCGTCGGGCCCCGTCGCCTCGGGCCCTGTTGCGCCGTCGTGCTTCGCCTTGCGCGACGTCGCCCGGTCGTGCGTCGCCGCGCGCAGCTTCGCATCGTCGTTCGTCGCCCCGTCGCCGTGCAGATTCGCGTCGTCGTCCGCCGCCCCGTCGTGCGTCGCCTCGTGCATCCTCGCATATTCCTCCCTCGCGTCGTACCCCCTCGTCTCGCGCCCCTTCACCTCCTGGAGCAACCGCCGCGCGAAGAGTTCGTCGATAGCCGCGGCGAAGGCGTCCGGCGTTCGACCGGCCACGCTTTCCAGGAGCGCCGGCGATACCGGGCCGGCGAGTACGGCGGCAGCCTCGGCGACGAGCCGCGCGTCGGGGCTGAGCCGATCGAGCCGGGAACGGACCGCCTCGCGGATGTCGGCGGGGAGCGGCAGGTCGCCGTCGATCGCGTCCGCCTCGAGCCGCCAACGACCGCGGCCATCGCGGCTGATCCGACCCTCGTCCGCCAGCGCAGCGACCAATGCGACGATGAAGAACGGGTGACCGGCGCCCTCCGCGTACACGAGCTCCGCGAGGCGGTGCCGGTCGCCTGCATCCAGCTCCAGCATGCTGCCCACCATCGCCGCGACGTCCACCCGGCCGAGCGGCCCGAGCTCGAGCCAGCGGCAATCGGGTTGGACGCGGATCTCGCGCAGGTCCGGATCCGCCTCGAGTCCGGCCGTCTCGCCGGCGAGGAGGATCAGAACGCCGGGCGGCGGGCGGCGGGCCAGGGCGAGGAGCACCGCGCGCGTCGACGCGTCGGTCGCAGGGAAATCGTCCATGAAGACGATGACGGGGGTCTCGGCGGCGACGTCGCCCAGCACGCGCGCGAGGTCCATGGCGAGCGCCGCATCGGCCTCCGGCACGGGACCGCGCCCGGGTTGGGAAGGGATCTGCCGTGCCTGCTCCGGCGCCGGGACGACGGGCAAGGTCCGGAACCGCTCCCGGATCGAGGGCGCCAGCACGGCCACGCGCGCGAGCACGTCGTCGGGCGCGCCGCCGAGCCCCGGCGCACCACCCAGCGGCGCGAGGAGGTCGCGCAGCGCGGCGAACCGGATCCGTCGCTCGGCTTCATAAGCCCGTGAACGCAGGACGAACGCGGGCGGCGTCTCCGCGATCGCCCAGCGCAGGAACTCCTCGCAGAGACGGGTCTTGCCATACCCTTCCTCGCCGGCGACGATGACCGGCCCGCCCGCGCCGGCGACGACCGCGCGCCACGCAGCGGTCAGGTCGACGAAGGCGTCGCCACGCCCCACGAGATCCGGCGAGAAGAGCGCCTCCGACCCCGCCCGCAACGGCCGCGCCCCGCCTGGCCCGGCGCGTTTCGCTCCTGCCGGTGTGGCGCCTCCCGCCCGTGTCCCCCGCTCCAGCGCCTCACCCAGCCGCTCCACCTCCGGCGATGGCGCCCGACCCAATTCCTCCCGCAAACGAGCGACGAGTTCGGCGTGGCGTGCCAGCGCCTCCCCCGTCCGGCCGGACATGTGGAGCGCCCGGATCCACGAGAGATACGCCCGCTCGTCGAGGGGGAGAGTGCCGACCCATCGGGCCGCCCGGTCCGACGCCTCGCGCCAGTCGCCACGCTCCATGGCCGCCTGGACGAGCGCCGCGAACCCGTCGGCCGCGAGGCGCCGGAGCCGCGCCCGTTCGACTTCCAGCCACTCGCTGAATGCCTCGCCGCCCACGTCCTCCGCGGCTGCGAAGAAGTCACCGCGCCAGCGCTCGATCGCCTCGGCGGTCCGACCTTCGTCCAGATCCGCCTCGAAGAGTCGGGCATCGACCTCAACCGCCCCTTCGGTCAGCGCTACCGCACCGCCGTCCACGCGCAGTGCATGCCCGAGCACCCTCCGCAGATGCACCAGCGCCTGGCGCAACGACTGCCGGGCCCTCGCCTCCGACCGCTCGCCCCAGAACAACGCAGCCAACTCGCCACGGCCCACGGCGCGTGGTGAGTGAAGGGCGAGATACCCGAGCAGCGCGAGGAGCTTGCGACGCCCCTGCAGCAGGTCGCCTTCAGGGCCGGAGAGGCGGAGCTCGCCGAGCGTGACCAACTGGAGCGGTCGCATTCACCAGATGTCTTGGGAGACAAGGAGTTGACGCTTCGGATGACGGTCAATTCCCGAGGCTCGCCCAGCTTGGTCCGCGGAGCTGGGCACGGCGCCCGCGCCGCGGCACGGGCACCACCCAATCAAGATCGACCGTCGCCACGCGAGGCAGTAATCAGGATCATGGAGCACTACACCTACTACATGATCCGTGTCCGGCAACCGCAGGGCTCCAGCCCCATCGATCGGCTCGCCGGCCACGCCGAGCGCCTGGATACGGGCGAGAAGCGTCCGTTCCAAAGTGCCGCTGAACTGCTCCGGTTCCTGACCGATAGCGCCGGCGACCGGTTCAATGTGTCGTGGCCGACGAACTGTAGCAACACGTAACGCGCCGCACGACCGGCGCACGGGTCGGCAGGATTACGCCCCGAGAGTTAGAACCTCTTATCCGTGGAGGGAAGACACCATGAGACCGCGAACCACGTTCCACCGCCCGCACCGTGCTCCTGCAACGGTATCACTCCGCTCCCTGCCCACGGTGTTCGGCTTGTTCGCCCTGCTCGTGACCGGCGGGTGCACGGCCGAATCCTCCCCGACGTTCGAAGTCGACGAAGCGATGGAGCCGCAGCTGAACCGGTCCGCCGCTCGATGCACCAACGTACGCGGTACACTTGTCGGAAACGTATTCGGTGAGAGTGCGGTCAAGGGTGACCTGGAAGGCACCACCGTCGCATACAAGGAACCAGTCGTGGAGCAGCGAGGGCAGGCGATCCACCTCCAGACGTTCCACCTCATCAGGTTGAAGGACGGCGAGATCTACACGGAGGACGAGGGCGTGCAGGCTCCGATCGATCCGCCCGTCTACCGTCTGAACAACCGCTACACGATCGTACGCGGGACCGGCGCCTACGCGAACGCGAGCGGGACGATCCAGCTGCACGCCACGCTGGTCACGGACTTCACCGGGCAGCACCCGGACAACGGCAGCATCGACGGAACCTATCACGGCCGAATCTGCCGCTGACCTACCTTGGGACGCAACCTTGGGACCGTGTTCCGGTATCCGGTAAGGACCCCAATGAGCATGCCAGTGTCCCGACCGCCGCGATGAGCGCCGCTCGACACATGGATTGCGTACGCCATCACCCGTAACCAGGGGTCAGGCAGATAGGGACCTGGGACTATACCGGATACCGGAACACGGTCCGTCCGCTTACCAGGTGAGGACGAGCTTCCCGTAGGTCTCGTTTGTTTCCAGCCTCCGGTGCGCGCGTTTCGCCTCCCAGGCCGGGAGCACCTCATCAACGATCGGTCGCACGCGGCCGGACTCAAGGAGCGGGAGAACGTCCCGAGCGAAGGCCCGGGCGGCGTCGACCTTCTCCGCGAGCGAGCGGCTCCGGAGCACGGTTCCACGCAGCGAGAGCCGTTTGGAGAGGAGGAGCCCGAGGTCGAGCGTCGCGGACCGCCCGGCGACGAGCCCGACCACGATCATCCGGCCGCGGCGGGCGAGTGCCTGGAGATTCCCCTCGAGGTACGCCCCGCCCACGAGGTCGAGTACGACATCGACGCCCCTGCCCCCGGTCGCATCGCGTGCGACCCGAGCGAAATCCGCGTGCGACGCGTCGATCGCGGTCTCGAGCCCCAACGACGACGCACGCTCCAGCTTCCACGCGCTCCGCGACGTGCCGAGGGTACGGGCGCCGGCCTCCCGCGCGAGCTGGAGCGCCGCGGTCCCGACGCCGCTCCCGACCGCGTGGATCAGGACCGCCTCACCCGCCGTGAGTCCCGCCTGCGTGAAGAGCGCGTCGTGCGCCGTGATGAACGCCTCCGGCACCGCTGCCGCCTCCTCGAGCGATAGCCGTTCCGGAACCGGAACGGCCTCGTCCTCGTGGACGACGACATACTCCGCGTACGCGCCGCCGCCGACGATCCCCATGACCCGATCCCCCTCGCGCCAGCGTGCTACGCCGGGACCGAGCGCGTCGACGATCCCGGCGTACTCGAGACCCGGGATGTCCGACGGCGCGCCTGGAGGCGCCGGGTAGCGGCCCCGTCGCTGGAGCAGGTCCGCCCGGTTCACGCCCACGACGTAGACCCGGACCCGGATCTGGCCGGCTGCGGGTTCCGGCTCAGGGACGTCTCGCACCTCGAGCACCTCCGGGCCGCCGGGCCTGCTGATCACGATCGCGCGCATAGCTCCTGGCCGCGGTCGTCGCCGCTGACGATGAGGGAAATCATGGACTCCCGCCCGACGACGGGAATCATGGATGCTCGCCCGGCGACGACGGCATCCGGTTGATCAGCGCCGTCGCCACCGAATCGAAGAACGTACGAAGCAGCGCATCCGCCTCGGGCGGGAAACGGACCTCGTCGAGCGCACGACTCATGAGCTCGACCCAGCGGTCCCGTGCGGCCGTGTCGATCGGGAAGGGCATGTGCCGTATCCGTAGCCGCGGATGGCCCCGCCGCGCCATGTAGCGCTGCGGTCCCCCGAACCGGCCGACGAGGAAGTCGCGGAGCCGCTCCTCGGCACCCTCCATGTCGTCGGGCGGGTACATGGGGCCCAGGATGTCGTCGTCCGGGACCTGACGGTAGAACGCGGCGACAAGGCGCCGAAAGCCGTCCTCGCCCACGACGTCGTAAATGTCGATGTCCCTCAACGTGAAGTCCTTCCAGGCTCGGCTGAACGTTCCGGTCCGCCCGGACACGGAGTCGGCACGGGA
>Ga0079224_100004521_pt1 | contig 18033 bp, 20 predicted proteins | sample Stecom2015_FD_80414 | JGI IMG/M metagenome (GOLD analysis project Ga0079224, IMG submission 80414) | Agricultural soil microbial communities from Utah to study Nitrogen management - Steer compost 2015 | ecosystem: Environmental > Terrestrial > Soil > Agricultural land | place: USA: Utah...
GACAGGGTCACGAAGGACTCGCTCGACGAGGCGAACGCCGCCCTCCGGCTGCGGCGCGCGCCGGCCCACGGAGGGCCCCGGCGTCTCCAAAGCTCCCCCCGGACAGTCGCCACGCCGGCGATAAAAAACACCTTCGCGCGTCACCTCGACGTCGAGCGCGGAGAGCCCGCCGAGGGGCGGATCGGAGGCGCCGAGGATCAGCCAACCGCCTGGGGCCAGCGAGGCCAGCAGCCGTCGCCCCACCTGCTGAATGGTCTCGCGATCGAAATAGATGAGAACATTGCGACACAGTATGAGGTCCATGTTCCAAATCCCATTCAGGACCGACGGGTACGTCGCTTCGGCCAGGTTGAGGTGGCTGAAGGAGACCGCTTCCCGGAAGGTCTCGTCGAGCCAATAGCGCCCGTCGCGCGAGCGGAAGTGGCGCTGGATCGTGGCTTCGTCGAGGCCGCGCAGCGACCAGCGGCTGTACGCCGCTTCGCGAGCCTTGGCGAGCGCGGGGCGGGAAATGTCGGAACCCAAAACATCGACCTGAGCCGGCAAGCCATACGCGCGCACCGCCATCGCGAGGGAGTAGGCCTCTTCACCCGTCGCGCAGCCCGCGCTCCAGATGCGCACCCGCTGCCCGGACCCGCCGCGGGCCAGCCAGGTTGGCAGGATGCGCCGCCGGATGAACTGGAACTGATTCAAATCTCGAAAAAAATAGCTCTCACCCACCGTCACGGCCGCCACGAGCTCATCGAACGCGCCGTCATCGCGCTCGATGAGCGCCAGGTAATCGTCGACCCTCCGCACGCCGGCCGCCACCATGCACCGGCGGATGCCCGCTTCGACGAGCTCCTTGAGATTCGGCCCGAACGCGAGCCCCGTGCGCCGACCGACCAGGCGTGCAACGGCCGCGAACTCACAACTATCGAGGTCGATCATCGCTGTGGCCGTCCGGTGGCAGCAAAACGGCTTCGTCGAGCTCATAGGTCTCGGCTTCGGTCAGAAAGGATTCCAGATCGTGAATGAGCACGAGGCCATCCGAAAGCTTGGCGACGCCAGCGACGTACTGCGCCCCAGCCACTTCGAGATCCGCGACGTCTTCGGCGTCGAGGTGTGCCAGATCCGCCACCCGGTCGGCCCGGATCGCCACCAAGCGCGCCCCCGCCCAGGCGACGATCAGGTGATCGGTGTGCTGGAGCGGCTTCTGGGGCAACCGAAAGCGACTCCGAATATCGAGGACGGGAACGATGGTCCCTCGAACGTTGATCACCCCTTCGACGACCGCGGGCGCCTTCGGCAGCGGCCGGATACTCACGGCTGGAACGACCTCACGGACCGTCCTGGCAGCCAAGGCATAGCGATATCCGCTCAGATCGAACGTGAGAACGTCGAGGTCCATCTCAAACGTCAGGGTCCGCCGCGACCCCGACCGCGGGGCTCGAGCGGCGGACCGCTCGTGCGCGTGACAGCGGCCACCCAGGCCGAGCTGCCGCGCTGTGCCGCAATGTATGCCCCTCTCCGCCCACTTGCGGGCACACCACCACCCGTCGGTTCTCGATCACCGCGTCACCCCGCTCCGTGAGGATCTCATGGGCAAAACCATTGCCATGGTTACCAGCTCTCAGCTATGAGGTACAGTAAAATTGCCGCGCGTTCGATGAACGGCTGGATCCGAGAATAGAAATGTCGATTGAACAGCAGACGGAGACGAGCGGGCGCGTGCTCCTCGTGGACGATGACCCAGCGGTCCGCCGCGACTACGGCAGGTTCCTCCGCAGGCTGGGCTGCAGGGTGGAGGAGGCCGAGGATGGGGACGACGCGCTCGACAAGCTGAACGGGGCTGCCTTCGATCTCATCATCAGCGACATTGGAATGCCCAGGCTGACCGGCATGGAGTTCTTGCGGGCCGTCCGGCAGCGAGATCTGGACGTTCCGGTGATCCTGATCACCGGGGCGCCCGACGTGCGCTCGGCGGTGGAGGCCGTCGAGTACGGCGCGTTCCACTACCTGCCCAAACCGGTCAGCCTGGACGTCTTCGAGCGGTCGGTGCGAAAGGCACTTCGGATGCACGAGCTCGCTCGCCTCAAGCGTCTGGCCCTCGATCTTCTCGGCTCGGAGGGCAAGCAGCTCGGCGACCGAGCCTCGCTGGACGCACGTTTCAGCAGCGCGCTCGATCACCTCTGGATGGCCTATCAACCGATCGTCGACGTGAAGCGCCGCTCGGTCTTTGCCTATGAAGCGCTGCTGCGCTCGAAAGAACCTTCGTTGATGACGCCGCCCGACCTGCTCGACGCGGCCGAACGACTGGGCCGCGTGCACGACCTCGGGCGCTGCATTCGAAGGCAGGTCGCGTGCTCGGCGCCGGAGGCGCCCGCCGAGGCACTGCTCTTCGTCAACCTGCATGCGGCGGACCTGAACGATCCGGAGCTGCTCTCTTCGACGGCTCCGCTCTCGGCGATCGCGTCGCGCGTCGTGCTGGAAATCACTGAGCGCGCATCACTGCATGCCGTGACCGAGTTGACCCACAAGATCGACCGTCTCCGAAGCTTGGGATATCGGGTCGCCGTCGACGACCTGGGCGCTGGGTACGCGGGCCTGTCCAGCTTCGCGCAGCTGGAGCCCGAGTTCGTGAAGCTCGACATGTCGCTGGTGCGCGACATCGATGCCTCGCCGCGCAAGCGCAGCCTCGTGCGAGCCATGGCTCGGCTCTGCAACCAGGATCTTCGGATCGACGTGATCAGCGAGGGGGTGGAGACGACCGGCGAGCGCGACACGCTCGTGCATGAAGGCTGCCGGCTGCTCCAAGGCTACCTGTTCGCAAAGCCCGCCCGCGAGTTCACGACCCCGCCCGTCTGAGCACGCGAAAGCGTCCGCCCCTCCCCCGGTCCAGAGACCGGAATCGGCGCGCGGCACTGTTGACAATGCGAATCAATTGCATCATAGTCCTGGTGATGCGCTCAGACACCCGTCACCCGCGTCTGCTCGGCGCCGGCCACCTCGACGTGGCGGCACGCCGGATGGCTTGCCACTGGATGCAGGCGCGACGTGCCTGGGTGACGGCCCTGGCCGTGATCGCCATGCTGACGTTCGGGGGAAGCGTCGCCGCGCTGCACCTCGCCTGGCTCGATTTGGGAGCCTATTTGACGGCCGCGCTGCTGTCGTTGCTGTCGTTCGTGGGCTGTTTGGCGGTCGGACACCTTGGCGATCCGTTCGAGCTGCGGCGCCGTGGGGGCCGCCTCGTCTTCGTCGAAGCGGCGCGCGCAGGCCGATCGGAGCTTCGGGCCGTGCGACCGGTCGTTCGCCTCGACGGGCCGCTGCACGAGCGGCTCCCCCAACCTCGACCGCGCTGACCCCCGCTTCACGAACTCCTTCGACAAGCGGCGCAGCGACCGAGCAGCTCGTGGACGTGCCCGGTCAGCTCGAAGCCGAATTTCTTCGCGACGTCTCGCTGCAGCGCCTCGATCGCCTCGACCTCGAATTCGATCACCTTGCCGCAGCTCGTGCAAATGAGGTGGTCGTGGTGCTCGCGCTCGAACGCGCGTTCGTAGCGCGCCCCTTCGCGGCCGGAAATCAGCGTCAGCTGCAGCAGGCCTGCTTCGACCAACAGCGGCAAGACCCGGTACACCGTCGCGGGATGCGCATCCGCCGATCGCGACGTGCGCAGGTCCGCCACCAGGTCGTCGACCGAAAAATGCCCGCCGCGCTCGAGCGCGGCCCGGGCGATCGCTTCACGGGTCGCCGAGGCCTTTAGCCCGCGCTCCTTGACCAGAGCGCGCAGCCGATCGAGCGCGCGCTCGATCGCCGCTTCATCGAGAGGCTCGGTGCTCGGAACGCGCCGCAAACGAGCTTGCATGATGCGAACAGCTCGCGCGAAGGTCAAGCCTCTGCACGGAGCCGCCGCTCATCTGGTGAAACGCTTGAGAGTCGAAGGCCTAGACGTCAAAAAGGGCTGGGCGGCTGGCTTGTCAAGCCGTGACCCGTGTTTAAACTGCAAGTTCGTGGCGAGGTGCATCATGTCCATCGGCCAGGCCTTCGCCACCGATCTTCGGGAAAGAACTTGATCGAGCTAGCGATGCAGTCAAACCCTTCGACGCCTGCGATGGAGGTGCTCGTCGTCGATGACGACGTGGACATCCGCGAGGCGCTCAGCGACACGCTCGAGCACCGAGGGTACGCCGTGGTCACCGCGCGCAACGGCCGGGAAGCCTTGGATTTTTTGCGCAGCCGTCGCCCACCGGCGGTCATCCTGCTCGATTTGATGATGCCCGTGATGGATGGCTATGAGTTTCTCGAAGCGCGCCAGAGCGATCCGGCGCTGTCTGCCATCCCGGTCGTCATCATCAGCGCCGGTCAGGGCGTCGATCGGGCCCGCCTCGGTACGAGCGCCCCGGTGCTGTCGAAACCCGTTCGGCTCGCCGAGCTGCTAGCCACCTTCCGGCAACTTCAGGCGAGCGGCGGCCTCGCTTGACGGCGCCCCGGCGCCGCACGCTCTCATGAAACGCGAGGACGACATCGAACCTAGCGCCCCTCCTGGGCCGGCAGCCCCGATCATCGGGCAATCCTCGGTGAGCGAGGCGCACTTTCGCCTGCTGGTCGAGAGCGTGCGGGACTACGCCATTTTTCTGCTCGATCCGAGCGGCCACGTCGCCACCTGGAACGCGGGCGCGCGCGCCATCAAGGGCTATGCGCCAGAGGAGATTTACGGCAAACACTCCTCGGTCTTCTACACGCCGGAGGCGCTGGCGGACAACGCGCCCGAGCGGCTCCTGCAGGCGGCCGCCAGCGCCGGCCGCGTCGAGGAGGAAGGCTGGCGAGTGCGTCGCGACGGCACCCGGTTCTGGGCCGACGTGGTGATCACCGCCCTACGCGATCCCAACGGGGAGCTCGTGGGCTTCGCGAAGGTGACGCGGGACCTCACCAGTCGAAAAGAGGCGGAAGAACGGGTCAAGCAGACGGAGGAGCAGCTCGCGGCCACGCTGCACAGCATCGGCGACGGGGTGCTCGCCACGGACGAGCACGGGCGCATCACGGTCATCAACGGCGTGGCGCAACGCCTGACCGGGTGGTCCGAAGAGGACGCGCTCGGACGCGACATCCACGAAGTGTTCGACATCGTCAACGAGGAAACGCGCCAGCCGGCGGCAAACCCAGTCACCCGGGTGCTCGCGGAGGGGATCGTCGTTGGTCTGGCGAATCACACGGCGCTCATCGCCCGCGACGGGACGGAGTGCCCGATCGCCGACAGCGGCGCCCCGATCCGCGACACCGAAGGCAAGATCCGGGGCGCCGTGCTGGTGTTCCGCGACGTGGGCGAAGAGCGCCGCGCCGAAGAGGTCCTGCGGCAGAGCGAAGAGAAGCTCAAGTTGATGATCGCCAGCGTGCAAGACTACGCGATCTTCATGCTCGACGCCGACGGGCGGGTGGTGAGCTGGAACCCCGGCGCCGAGCGCATCAAGGGCTATGCCGCATCGGAGATCATCGGCTCCAGCTTCTCGAAGTTCTTCACCCCGGAGGACCTGGCCGCCGGCAAGCCGGAGCGGGAGCTCGAGCAGGCCCGGCAGCACGGGCGCTTCGAGGACGAAGCCTGGCGCGTGCGCAAGGACGGCTCCCGGTTCTGGGCCAACGTCGCGATCAGCGCCATGCGCGACGGCACCGGACAGCTCGTCGGCTTCACCAAGGTGACCCGTGACTTGACGGAGCGCCGCCGGATGGATCGAGAGCGGGTTCGGCTCGCGCAGGCGCAAGAAGCGGTGCGGCTCAGGGACGAGTTCATTTCGATCGCCTCCCATGAGCTGCGAACGCCGCTCACGGCCTTACAGCTGCAGCTGCAAGGTGTGCTCGACCGTCTGGAGACCCTCGACCGCTCCCTGGCGGCCAAGGTCGAGAAGGCCATGCGCGCAGGCCACCGCCTCACCAGCCTGATCGAGACGCTGCTCGATGTCTCACGCATCGCGTCAGGTCGCATCCAGCTGAGCCTCGAGGCCTTCGATTTGGCCGAGGCGGCACGCGACGTCTGCGAGCGCGTGGACGAAGCCGCGCGGCACGCCCGCTGTGATCTGTCGCTCAGGGCGGAGGGACCGCTGATCGGTCGCTGGGATCGCCTGCGCGTCGAACAGATCCTCACCAACCTTTTGTCGAACGCCTTCAAATACGCGGCAGGGACGCCCGTCACGGTCTCGATCCGGCGCGACGGTGATACGGCGGTGCTCGAGGTCTGCGACCGCGGGCCGGGCCTGAACGATCGCGACCTCCCGCGTATCTTCGGCCGGTTCGAACGAGCGAGCTCCCTCGGCTACGGCGGCATGGGACTCGGCTTGTACATCACGGCCCAGGTGACCGAAGCGCATGGGGGCACGCTGAGCGCGCGGAACCTGCCGCAAGGCGGCGCCGGTTTCACCGTCCGTCTCCCGCTGGAGCCGCCGCCGAAAGCTCCACCCGACGCGTCCGCTCAAGCGGAACCGTCAAGCAGCTGACGAACGGCGCACAGCAGCGACGCCGGCGTGATCGGCTTGCGGAGCAGGGCCGCCCCGCTCCCTCGCCCCAGCGCCGCGTCGCGAGGGTGACCGGTGACGTACAGCACCTTCATTTCCGGGCGCGACTGCACCAGCCGCTCCGCCAGCTCTCGGCCGCTCAGGCGCGGCATCACCATGTCCGTCACCAGCAGGTGGATCGGCTGCTCCATCCGCTCGCTCAGCAAGAAGGCTTCACCGGCGTTCTGCGCGTCGATGACCTCATAGCCGCTCCGCCTCAAGATGCTGCAGGTGAGCTCGCGAACCCGGTCGTCATCCTCGACGACCAGGACCGTCTCCGTGCCGCGCGCATCCACGAGCGGCGTCTGGCTCGACGGCGGGACTTGCTCGACCACCTGCTGGGTCTTCGGGAAGAAGATCTTGAACGTCGTCCCCATCCCGGGTTGGCTGACGACCCGGATGTGGCCGAGGCTCTGCTTGACGATACCGGACACCGTCGCGAGCCCCAAGCCCGTGCCTTTCCCGACCTCCTTGGTCGTGAAGAAGGGCTCGAAGATGCGCTCGAGCGTCGCTTTGGACATCCCCTCGCCCGTGTCCGTCACCGCCAACATCACGTACGACCCTGGTTCGATGTCGGCCTGGGCCGCGGCATACGTCGGATCGAGCTCCACGTCGGCCACCTCGATCGTCAGCGTGCCGCCGCGCGGCATGGCGTCCCGGGCGTTGACGGCCAGGTTCATCACCACCTGCTCCACCTGAGAGGGATCTGCGTAGACCCCGCTTCCGCCACCCGACAAGAGCAAGGTGCAGACGATGTCCTCCCCCAGCAGGCGCCGCAGCATGTTCTGCATATCCCGGACGACCCGCCGCAGATCGATGACACGCGGCTGCAGCACCTGCTGCCGGCTGAAGGCCAGCAGCTGGCGGGTGAGCTGCGCGGCGCGCTCACCGGCTCGACGTATCTCCTCCAGATCTCCCCGCACCGGGGAGTCCGACTTCAACTCGTTGAGTGCGAGGCTCGTGTAGCTCAAGATCAACGACAATAGATTGTTGAAGTCGTGGGCCACGCCGCCCGCCAGCTGTCCGATCGCCTCGAGCTTCTGCGCTTGCCGCAGCTGATCCTCGAGCAGCCGGTAGTCGGTGATGTCCCGGGCGACGCCGGCCACGCGGTAGACCTTCCCGGCCTTGTCCCGCACGGGGTACGCGCGGGCGCGCAGACACCGAATCGTCCCATCGGGGCGTACGATCCGGAACGTCTCGTCCCAGCTGCCACTGGCGTAGCGGGCGAGCGACGCCTTGATGCGCTCCCGATCGTCCGGATGCAAGTGCTGGAGCCAGACGCGGCTGTCCTCGGACATGCGCGCCTCGGGGATCCCCCAAATGGCCTCGAAGGCCGGGCTCATGTAGATGATGCGGCTCTCCAGATCGCTGAGCCAAAAGATGTCGTCGATGCTCTCGGCCAGCTGCCGCAGTCGTTCCTCGCTCTCTCGCAGCGCCGCCTCGGCCGCTTGCCGGGCCGCGATGTCCCGCTGAAGCCGCCGGTTGCTCTCCTCGAGCTCGAGCGACTTGCCTTCCAGCTTGCGGATGAGCGCCTCGCTGTACTGCCGAAGGATCCCCGTCTCGTCCGATGCCTCCGTCGGCCCTTCCACGGCCCGCGGCCGCGTTCGCACCGTCCGAACCTTCTCGAGCAGCGCGGCCGGTTCGGCGGGCTTCAAGATGAAGGCATCGGCGCCGAGCTGTCGCGCCAGCTCTTCGTCGTCGGGGTCGGTGTAGGTCGCCGTGTAGACCACGAACGGCACGGACTTCAAGCGCTCGTCGAGCCGCCACCGCCGCAGCAGCGTGTAGCCGTCCATCACGGGCATCAACAGATCGGAGATGACCAGCTCCGGCGGCTCCTCCCGGGCTCGGACCAGGGCCTCCGCACCGTGACGTGCGGTGCGCACCTCGTAGCCGTGAGCGCTGAGCAGCACCCGCAGGTAGTAGGCCTCCTCATCCCTGTCGTCGACGACCAGTACCTTCATGACCGTGGTCCCCTTGCCCCCTTTGCTCCTGCTCGCCCGCGTGTCCGCCAAGGGTACGGGCATCCCCCGCGAAACACAACGCATCCCGGCCGGCGCGCCCGAGCGTACGGCGCCGACGGTTCGTGGTATTTGTCGTTGCTAATATTAGCAACCTCTGATATTCAAACAACGACACTCTCCAGGAGGACGACGATGACGAAGGTTTTTGGAACGGAGTTTCGCAGGGTCGACCGCCGTGAGCACCTCGGTGAACCCGCGGTCGTGGCCGTCGCGGTCCGCAGCTACGACACGACGATCGAGGACTTGTGGCACGCGCTCACCACGCCAGAGCGGCTCGCTCGCTGGTTTCTGCCCGTCGAGGGCGACCTGAAAATCGGCGGTCGCTACCAGCTCAAAGGCAACGCCGGGGGCACCATCACCCGCTGCGATCCCCCGAACGCGCTCGACGTCACCTGGGAGTTCATGGGCGCCACGAGCTGGGTCCACGTGCGCCTCGTCGCTGACGGAGAACGAACGCGCTTCACGCTCGAGCACATCGCCCACGAGGACGGGATCGAAAAGGAGCACCTAAAGCGGTTCGGCCCGGGCGCGGTGGGGGTGGGGTGGGATCTCGGGCTGCGTGGGCTCGAGCAGCACCTGCGGGAGCCCGCCGTGACGCTCGACCCGGCCGCGGCCGAAGCGTGGGCCCTGTCGAGCGAGGGGAAAGCCTTCGTGCGCGCCAGCGGCGAGGCCTGGGGCGCCGCCGATGCCGCGGCCGGTGAAGATCCGGCCGCGGCCCGAGCGAAAGCCGAGCGGACCATCGCGTTCTACACTGGGGCTTGATGCATGCCTTCGACATCCTCGGTGATCCCGTTCGCAGGCGGATCCTGGAGCTCTTGGCCGAGCGCGAACACACCTCGGGCGAGGTGGTCGCGGTCATCGCCGCCGAGTTCGGCATCACCCAATCCGCGGTCTCGCAGCAGCTGAAGACGCTGCGCGACAACGGGTTTGCGACGGTCCGTGCGTCGGGTGCGCGCCGCATCTACGCTATCGACGTGCGTCCCCTGGAGGCGGCGGACGCCTGGCTCGGCCAGTTCCGGCGCTTCTGGGGGCCACCGCTCGACGCGCTCGCGACCGAGATCGCGCGCGGCAAGCGCGCGCGGCGCAAGCGCGTGTAGCGTGTGGGGCCTGCGACGAGCGTAGAGCGGACTGGCCGCTCCCGCTACGGTGGCTCCCCAATCCAAGCCGCCACCGCCTGAAGGAACACCCGCAGATCGAACGGCTTTTTCAGGAACGTGAGCTCCCGCCCCGCGAAGGCGTCGACCGCGACCGCGTCCGGCGCGGCGCTCATCAGGATGACCGGGATCGACGCGAGCTCGGGGTCTTCGGTCATTTCGGACAGCGCTTCGGTGCCGTCCATGACGGGCATCATCACGTCCATCACGACCAGATCAGGCCGCTCTTGGCGCGCGCAATCGAGCGCCTCTCGACCGTTGGAGGCGGCCAAACACTCGTAGCCCTGGCTCTCCAGGACGTCGATGATGGTTTCGACGATTGCGTACTCGTCGTCGACCACTAGCACCTTGGCCATGACCACTTCCGCCGCGCCCTGACGCTTCACCCGCCGCCACCGACCCCACGCAACAGGTCGGTTCTTCGGCGTCCGCCGTCCACCGTGAAGCCGCGCTCGGTGATCGAAAACTGTCGCATCGAAGCATCATAGCGCCCTTCGCGCATCTTCAGGATCGACACGTAGCGGCGGAGCGTCCCGAGCCGCTCACGGTAGCGAAGCACGATGATGTTGTCCGCAGCCGCGGAGAAGCGGCCGAACGGTACTCGTTGACCTCCCGTGGGCTCCAAGCCAGATTCCTCCGTGACGAGGGTCGTCACCGCCCGAGCACGTAGCTCGTTGGTGAGCGCGATGACGACCTGCTCCAAGCGTTCATGGTGTAGCATGCCCTGGGCGATGCCCGCGATGCCATCGATGACGAGCCGCGTCGCTCCTCGCTCCTCCACCAACCCGAGCAGGCGTTGGATCACGGCGTCGGCGTGCTGCTCGAGCGGGGCGAGCCACTGAAGGTCGACCTTGCCTTCGCGCACCTCGCGGCGGAGCGCCAAGCCCACGCCTTCGGCCTTGTCGATCAGCCGCGGCGGCGTCTCGAAAAACCCGAAGTATAGCCCGACTTCGTCCTGGCGCGCGCCCTCTTTCAGAAATTCTAGCCCGAGCAGCGTCTTGCCGCTGCCCGGCGGACCCAGGACCGTCGTGGCAGATCCCGCGAGCACGCCGCCCCCGAGCATTCGATCGAGCCCCTCGACCCCGAGCCGCCGGCGGTCTCGGGGCAGCTCGCGCGCCGGAGAACGACCGTAAATGGCCTCGACGCGCGGGAACACTTTGATGCCGGCGGAAGAGATCTCGAACAGGTGGACCCCCATCAACTGTCTCGAGCCGCGGAGCTTGACGACCTCGAGCTCGCGCGCCGTGCGCATCCCCACACGCGACAATCGCAGCTCGATGAGGCCATCCACCATCGTCCGGACGGGGTAGTGCCCGCTCGGGTTGTCGGTCGAGCTCGTCGTGATGACGCAGATGCAGCCGTTCATCTCAGTGAACGCCTTCAGCTCATGGACGAATTTTTTCAACGTGAGCTCGGCCTCCGCGGCCGCGCCGACGGTGACGAGGCCGTCGATCACGATCAGCTTCGCCCGGCGCTGGCGCGCCTCCCTGCGCACCAGATCGAGCAGCCCTTCGAGCTTCTTCTCCTCCAGCGCGCTGTAGCCGCTCAAATAGAAGACCGACTTGGCCACCAGGGACGGCTCGTAGAAATCCATGCGCTCGATGTGCGACAGCATCCTGCTGTGTGATTCGGCAAGCAGCGTCACGTACACGGCGCAGCTCGCGTCGCGAGCGTGCACGAAGCAGATCTGGTTGCTCAGGACCGTCTTGCCGGCTCCTGGGCTGCCCATCACCAGAAAGACCCCTCCCCGCAGCAGCCCTCCCCCCAGAACGGCGTCCAACCCGGCCACCCCGGTGGGGACCCGTTCAATCGACGTCGTCGATGCACTCGCTTCCGTCATGGCTCGCCACCTCCCATGCTACCTACTTGCCTCACTCATCCTGCCAGCGTTGACGCGACGTTCATCTCCGACGTTGCTGCCGCGCGGGGGCCTCGTCCCTCGCACGAGCGGCCGCGGGCGAGCGCGCGGCCTGGGCCCGCGTCGCGGCCAGGCGGCTCGAGCGCGGGCGAACGTTCGTTGCCTGGATCCGCGAGAACCTTCCTTTCGTGTGCACGGAGCTCGCCGCCAGCAAGGGCCTCGGCCCCTCGGCCGCCGCGCTCGCGGACCTGCGCCGCCGCGACAGGTCGGTCAGCGCGGCTCGACCCCCTTCAAAAGCACGACGGCCTCGGGCCAAAAGCCGTCGCGCGGACAACGAAGCTTTTCGCCGAGCGTCGCTCCGACGGCGCCCGCGCTGCAGTGTGCGCGCTTCGCCACTGCGGCGGGTGATCTCAGGCAGCGCCCTCGTCTTGCGGCCGCTTCATGCGAGCGGCCGCTGCCAGCGCTGCGGCTCGCGTACGGTAGACTTGGGGCCCATCGAAGTTCGAGACGAGCCGGACGGCTCGGAACGCCTCGGCGCGGAGCGCTAGCTCGTGGCTCGTGGCCGGCGAGAGCGCCTGGTCGCAGCGAGCGTAGATCCCGTCGGGCGCCTCCTCCTTCTGGTCGTGCTCTTCCAGCAGCAGCGCGATCTCGCCGAGCAGCGCGAGGTCCGGTGTCGGCACGAACAGCGACGTCAACGCGGCGTGGTCTACCCGCAGATCGTGCCACCAGCGCGGGCGCACGCCGAGCGCGTCCCGCACCGCGGGGAAGAGCACCTTCTCTTCGATGGCGATGTGGCGGAGCAACCCCTGGCGGAGCTCCTGGTACGCCTCGACGTCCACCCCATCACCCGCGCGAGCGCGAGCGAGCAGGTCGTGAAGGCGGCGGTGATCGGCGAGCAGGAATTCCGTCACGGAGCGGAGCATGGGCTGCGTCCGGAAGCAGGAACCGTGCCGAAGCAGCCCCAAACCGCCTATCGCTCTAGCGGCTGCTCCCCGGCCAGGCCAACGTGATCAAGAAGCTGCTCTCCTCGACGGCCTCCACGTCGTGATGCACGCCGCGCTCGAGAACGAGCAGCCGTCCAGCGGGCAGGTCCACCACCCCGTCGGGGAGCTGCAAGCGGACATGCCCGCTCAGCGCGTGGATGGCCGCGGTATCCTTGGCACGATGCTCCGCCAGCCGCGCGCCGGCCCGCATCGTCACGAAGACGACGCGAAGATCCGGCTCGCGCACCAGCGTGCGCGCGGTGTGCCCGTCGCGAGCGTAGGCATCCTCCTGGCGCATGTCCTGATCGAGATCGGCGAGCTCGAAAATGGGGCTGCGTGCGGCGGGCTCCGGTCTGCTCTTCATGATGCCGACGCTAGAAGCAAGGACCGGGCCTCCGCAGATCTCGAATCTGTCCCGCCATGCTGCGACACGCTCACCGGCATCCTCGACCAGCGCTAGAGCGACGAACGGTCTGCGAAGCAAAGCGTTTGTCCGAAAGATCGGATCGGCGCTCTAGCACCGAGCTCCGCGCAGAAGCCGCGAGCCGGGGGCTCGACGCCGCAAAGTTTGCGCGCCCCGAGGGGCCAGGCGCGCGCCGGCGACCGCGCGTTGCGAGGCTTCCCGCCCGTGGCTACGGGTGTTCGAGCGCATCCGTGCCGGTCGAATAGGGGGCATCCGGTTGCGCTCCACCCAGGAGATCCCATGGCAACCACCACGACCTCTACGAACGGCGGCGTCCAACTTGCGTCCAGCACCCCGGCCATGCAGGGCATGACGGAGCAGATGCGGCGCTGCATTCAAGATTGCCTGGAGTGCGCCAACATCTGCGAGCAGACGATCCAATTCTGCCTGCAGCTGGGCGGCAAACACGCTGCGCCGGATCACATCCGCCTGCTGCGTGACTGCGCCGAGACGTGCCTCATGTCTGCCGCGATGATGTCGCGGGGGTCCCATTTTCATCGCCAGCACTGCGCCCTCTGCGCGGAGATTTGCAAGGCATGCGCCGACTCTTGCGCGCGCCTCGGTCGCGAGCCTCAGCTGCAGACCTGCGCGGATGCTTGCCGCAAGTGTGAGCAGTCTTGCCGGCAAATGTAAGGAGCGCCCCTGACCTCGGTTTGAACGGGCAGGTCGCGATCGTCACCGGCGCGAGCTCCGGCCTCGGCAGGGCGGCGGCGGTCGAGCTCGGTCGATCCGGGGCCGCGGTGGTGGTGAACCATCTCCCCCGGAGCGCCGAGGCTGCCGGCGACGTCGTGCGAGAGATCGAGCGCGCCGGCGGGCGCGCCCTCGCCGTGGCCGCCGATGTCAGCGACGAGGGTCAGGTCGCGCACCTGTTCAGCGAAGCGACCCGCCAGTTTGGCACGCTGCACATCCTGGTGAACAACGCCGGCATCCAGCGCGGCGCTGCCTTCGCCGAAATGAGCCTCGCCGACTGGCAGCGGGTGATCGACGTCAACTTGACGGGACAGTTTCTGTGCGCCCGGCAGGCGGTTCGCGAGTTTCTGCGGCGCGGGATGCAGCCGGAAGTGTCGTGCGCCCTTGGCAAGATCATCTGCGTCAGCTCGGTGCACCAGCGCATTCCGTGGGCCTTCGAAGCAAACTATGCCGCTTCCAAGGGCGGGGTGTCGCTCTTGATGCAGTCGCTGGCTCAAGAGCTGTCGCCGCAGCGCATCCGCGTGAACGCCATCGCCCCCGGGGCCATCGAAACCGCCATCAACCGCCCTGCCTGGGAGACCCCCGGCGCGCTCAGCCAGCTGCTGACGTTGATCCCGTACGGACGCATCGGTGAGCCGGCAGACGTCGCTCGTGCCGTCTGCTGGCTGGCGTCGGATCTGTCGGACTACGTCGTCGGCGCGACGCTGTTCATCGACGGCGGCATGTCGGTGTACCCCGCCTTTCGCGGCAACGGTTGATTTTCGGAAGCGGCTGGCCCGAAGGCGGCCGATCGACGGCGCGAACCAAGCGCCCCATTGCTGCAAACCCCCGGCATCGCTAGGAGCGGTCGCATGCCGTGGGTCATCCTGGTCGTCGCTGGTCTGCTCGAAATCGTATGGGCACTCGGGCTCAAATACACTCAAGGGTTCACGCGGCCACTGCCCACGCTGGTGACCATCGCGGCGATGGTCACCAGCATGTGGCTCCTGGGCACGGCCGCGAAGACCCTGCCCATCGGCACGGCCTATGCCGTCTGGGTCGGGATCGGCGCCGTGGGGGCCGCCATCGGCGGCATCGCGCTGTTCGGCGAAGCGGCTTCGGCGCCACGGCTCGCGCTGATCGCCGTGCTGGTCGGCGCCATCGTTGGGCTCAAGGTCACGGCGCCTTCCTGAAATAGCGAAGGTCTGGGCTCGCCGTGGCTCTAACCGGCGGACGGAGGGATCCATGCAGCTAGAACCAGGGTGTCGAGCGCCGGCGGCCGGGCCGCCTGGTGGAACGGGACGGTCGAACGGCGTCGGACGGCTCTCGCCCGCGGCCTCGATGCGGGCGGTGGTGTGCGGACGCTACGGCCCGCCGGACGTGCTCGAGCTGCAGGAAGTGGAAACGCCGGTTCCGGGTCCGAACGAGGTGCTGATCCGGATCCGAGCAACCACCGTCAGCTCGGCGGACTACCGAGCCCGGACGCTCGACATCCCCGCCAGCTTGCGGCTCGCGCCCCGCCTGGCCTTGGGCCTCTTCCGGCCCCGGCAGCCTATTTTGGGCTCGGAGCTGGCCGGAGACATCGAGGCGGTCGGCAGGGACGTGCGTCGGTTCAAGGTCGGCGACGCGGTGTTCGCCTTCAGCGATGCCGCGATGGGCTGCCACGCAACGCGCCTCGCCTTGATCAAAAGGCTCCGTGTCACCGGCGCGTTGTCCGCGACGGCGCTCGCCGACGGCGCGCCCATCACGCGCCAGGCGATCGTCAAGCATCTCCAAGTGCTCGAAGACGCTGGCCTGGTCAGCCACACCAAGCGCGGGCGCGAGGTGCTCTACACCGTCGATCCCGGGCGCATCGACGACGCGCGCGCCTTCCTCGACGGCATCTCCGCCGGGTGGGATCGCGCGATCGAGCGCCTGCGTTCGCTCGTCGAGGCTGGGCCCTCGTTGCCGTCCGATCCACGCCCGGAGGGTCGCTCGCGACGTCCGCGCGGCGCGCGAAGGCGGCGCTGAGACCACCCGCTCAGCCCGATGCCGGACGATGCACCAGGTGGGCCTCGCCACCTTCCGCTGGCCCTGAAAGATCCAGATCGACCACCAGGGTCACGCGCTCGGGGCGGCAGGAGGCGCCGTCGTTGCTGCAGTAGTAGTAGCTGACGTCGATCTCGGCCGGTCCGAGCGCGCCGTCCTCGACGCGCACGGGCAGCCGGACCGGCAGCTCGGCGGGATCCAGCGGGCCCGATTGCCGAGGACCGAAGTGAAGGTGCTGACCGCGCGCCTCGATCGCGAGCGGCGATCCGGCGTTCAGCTTGCTGCCCTCCGGGGCCTTCAAGTCGAGCAGGATCACGCCCTGCCCCGGGCCTAGCTGACCGGTGGCGCGGACATGTCGGACCGGGCGGGAGCGGGCGCTGGCGGCGCTCGCGGCAGGCAGCGCCGCGGGGTGTTCGCGGGGACGGTCGTCCATTTTCGAGCAACCCGTCAAAGCAAGCAGGAACAACGTGCTGGTCGTCAGGAGTGTGCGCACGCCCGTCAACACTCGAGGGACAAGGCTCATTCCCGAGGCCGCTCGCGAGAGCGGGATGGCGGCGCTCCTCCGAGCCGTGGTAAGCGGGTGCGCATGCGAACGCTGCGCTACGTGCTCTGCGACGTCTTCACGAGCCGCCCGCTCGAGGGCAATCAGCTGGCCGTGTTCACGGATGCTCGCGGGGTGCCGGATGGCTTGATGCAGCGGCTGGCGCTCGAGATGGGCTTCTCCGAGTCGACCTTCGTGCTGCCCCCGAGCGGCGCGGGCCACGCACGGGTTCGCATCTTCACGCCGCGTGTGGAGCTCGCCTTCGCCGGGCACCCCGTGCTCGGGACCGCCCTGGTGATCGGAGGTGCGATAGAAGCGCGCGAGGTGCGGCTGGAGCTGACCGAGTCCATCGTACCGGTTCAGATCGAGCGCGAAGGGGCCCGCGCCACCTTCGGCTGGGTGCAGCAGCCGCTGCCCAAGGCGCTGCCGTTCGACGCCGAGAGCGAAGCGCTCGCCGCGCTCGGGGTCGAGGAGACGGCGCTGCCGGTGGGCTGTTTCACCAACGGACCGGAGCACCTGCTGGTGGCGATCGACGGGCGGCAGCGGGTCGCGGATCTCAAGCCCGACCTGTCGCGGCTCGGACGGGTGTTCGCCGGCACGGTGAGCGTGTTCGCGCGCGACTCGGAGGGGGTGAAGACCCGGGTGTTCGCGCCCGGCGCGGGCGTCGCCGAAGACCCGGCGACCGGATCGGCGGCTGGCGCGCTCGGCGCCTACCTGGCAGAGCACGAGCGGCTCGCCTTCGGTGAGACCCTGCGCATCGAGCAAGGCGCCGAAATCGGGCGGCCGTCGGAGCTGTTCGTCCGCGTTCGAGGCGCTCGGTCGGGCGGCGCCGTCGAGCTCGAGCAGGTCGAGGTGGGCGGCGGCGTCCAGATCGTGGCGCGCGGAGAGTTTCGACTTCCGTTTTGACCGGGGCGGTCCCGTCGCCCCTCAGGGGGCTCGGCCGTCCGGCGGCGGGTAGGGGATCACGGCCGTGTCTTCTTCGGAGATCCCCTTGACGAGCTTGCGATACTCGGCCGCCTCGTCCGCGGTGTCGAAGGGTCCGATGCGCACGCAGTGCCAGCGGCGGTCGCCCACTTTGACGCGGGCGATTTTGGTGGCGTGCCCCTCCGCTCGCAGGCTCTCCGCCACGGGCTCCGCCGGTTCGCGCGTGGCGCAGGAGCCGTCCTGGACGTGGTACTTGCCGTGCGAACGCGGCACGACGTACGCCTTTTCTCGCTCTGGGAGCTTGAGCTCGAACCTCGCCGCCTCCGCTGCTCCGCGGCTCTGGTAGGGACCGAGCCGGACCACCTGCCATTCGGCGCCGGAAGGATCGGGCGACGCCGTGGCGGCGAGACCGCGGGCGGACAGGAGCGCGGCGTATTTCGCGGCGTCCTCCTCGGCCTTGTACGAGGCGACGCGGACGTAGAACGACCCATCATCGGCTGGGGCCGCGCCCTGCGATGCGCTGGCGGGCGCCTCCGGCGCCCCCTCGCCTTCCTCCTCCTCCTCGCCCAACGCGAGGGGTTCGCCAGTGACGATCTCCTCTTCGTCGTCGAGAGGAGCCGGCACTTCAGCGAGCGCCGGAGGGGTCTGGGGAGCCGTGGGCGGAGGCGGGCCGGCGGGCGCCGTGAGGCGGCCCGCGGCGTAACCGGCGCCCAAGACCGCGATCAGGGCACCGATCATCATCGGCGCGCGCCCGAGCTTCGCTGCAGGCGTTTCGAGAAGTTCCGGAGCTCGCTGCTCGTCGAGAAGGTTCATCGTCATGGTGCTCGGGATCCTCGCCGGGCCGCGCGCCATGGGCCAAACAACTCACCATCAC